>Ga0257121_1001086_pt1 | contig 21380 bp, 21 predicted proteins | sample SI106_100metaG_FD_190180 | JGI IMG/M metagenome (GOLD analysis project Ga0257121, IMG submission 190180) | Marine microbial communities from Saanich Inlet, British Columbia, Canada - SI106_100 | ecosystem: Environmental > Aquatic > Marine > Inlet | place: Canada: British Columbia | collected... | reverse complement strand
GGAAATACAAATGCACCAACAATAATGATTGCAGAAAAAGGTGCAGATATGATATTAAGCAGCTAATGTTTTCAGAATTATTTGGAGCTGAACAGCTCGTTATTTTAAGTCAAATTATATTTATAGATTTAGTATTAGCAGGTGATAACGCAATTATTATTGGAATGGTTGCTTCTAAATTTCCAGTAGAGCAAAGAAAAAAAGTAATTTTTTGGGGCATAGGTGGTGCTGTAATTTTAAGAATTATCTTAACAATGTTAACAGCATACTTACTACAAATTACAGGATTAAGACTAATTGGTGGATTATTATTACTTTATATTGTCTACAAACTTTATGTTGATGTGATCAAAGGTCAATCTAATGAAGAAGATATAAAAGTTGATAATTCAAGCTTCATGAAAGCTATATGGACAGTTTTATTGGCTGATTTTACAATGAGTCTAGATAATGTACTAGGTGTAGCAGGAGCTGCTGGGGATCATTACGTATTATTAATTTTTGGATTAGCTTTATCAATTATTTTAATGGCTACTGCTGCAAATTTAATATCTAGATGGATTAATGAGTATAAGTGGATTGCTTGGGTTGGATTAATTGCAATTCTGGTAGTTGCTATAGAATTAATCTATACAGACTTAAAATTATTTATTTAATATGTATTTACAAAAAATTAACTTAAAAAATAAATACGCATTAGTAACAGGTGCTGGTAAAGGCTTAGGTAGAGCTTGTTCTATTGCCTTGGCTGAGGCAGGCGCAACAGTTATTGCTTTAAGCAGAACTTCATCTGATTTAGATAAATTAGAAAAAGAGATAAAAAAAGTTAAAGGCAAAATTGTTAAAGTTCCGTGTGATGTAATGAACTATAATGATTTAAAACAAAAGATAGAAAAGATTAAAATTATAGATGTTCTTGTTAATAATGCGGGAACTAATATTCCTGAACCATTTGAAAAAATCAAACAACAAAGTATGAACTACTTAGTTGATTTAAACCTTAAAGCAGCTTTTAATGTTGCTCAACTTGTGGTTAAAAAAATGTTAAAAAATAAAAATAGACCTGGTTCAATAATCAACATGTCTTCTCAATTAGGCCATGTTGGCATGAGTGGTAGAAATGTCTACAACATGACTAAATTTGGTATTGAAGGATTGACCAAAGGTATGGGTGTTGAGCTGGCGAAAAATAATATTAGAGTTAATACTGTAGCACCTACTTTTGTTGAAACACCAATGGTTAAAAACTTTTTCAAAAATAAAAAATTTAAAAAATTAGCTTTAGGTAATATTCCATTAGGGAAAGCTGCAACAGAGAGTGATATTGCAACATCAGTTTGCTTCTTAGCTTCATCAGCTTCTTCAATGATCACAGGTACATCAATAGTAATAGATGGCGGATGGACAGCACAATAATTTATAGATTTTTCTTAGTATTATTTATTTTTACAACATCACAAGTAAACGCAATTGAGTTTCAAGGAAATTTTACCCAAGGGCATTTCATATTAGGTAAAACAGATCCTAAAGCAAAAATTAAAGTTAATAAAAAAGATGTAAAAGTATCTGAGGATGGTTTTTTTGTTTTTGGAATTGATAGAGATAGAAAATTTGATTTAACATTTACCAAAACTTTAAATGGGAAAAAATTAATAATTACTAAAAAAGTTTTAAAGAGAGAATACAACATACAAAGAATTGATGGACTTGCGGAGAGCAAAGTTACTCCACCGGAGTCAGTATATAAAAGAATTAAAAAAGAAAATAATGCAATTGGTGAAGCAAGAGCTATTAACTCTGATCTAATTTATTTTAAAGAAAAATTTATTATGCCAGTAGAAGGTATCATAAGCGGTGTCTATGGCAGTCAAAGAATTTTGAACGGTAAACCAAGATGGCCTCACTACGGTATAGATATAGCTGCAAAACAGGGAACAATGATCAAATCGTCTGGTACTGGTATTGTTACAATGGCTGAGGATGATTTATATTACACTGGTGGAACAGTGATTATGGATCATGGTCATGGTATTTCAACAATATATTCTCACCTTGAAAATGTTTTAGTTTCAGTTGGAGATAGAATAAATCAAGGAGATATAATAGGCACTGTTGGATCAACTGGAAGATCAACTGGGCCCCATCTGGATTTTAGAATTAATTGGTTTCAAACAAGACTTGATCCTATGTCTGTATTAAAATAAAAAAGTCTAATGAAAAAAACTTTAAAAGATAAGCTTTCAGATAAATTAGTTAACGCTTTTTTAAAAAATAAAATTATTTCAGCAATACCTAAAAAATTTACAAAAAAACTTACTGAAGCAGACAAATTTAGAAAACTTTGTGAAAGTAAAATTAAAGAACCAGTAATTGGATATAAAGCTGGTGGAACCGGTATTCCTTTATTGAAAAAATTGAATGAAAAAGAACCATTTTACGCTTCTGTTTACGCAAGAAATTTTTTAAAAAGTGGTAAACGTGTTAAAATAAATAAATCAACTTTAGGGATTGAGCTTGAAGTTTGTTATTTAATTAAAAAGTCTTTTTTTTCTTCAAAAGGATCAATTACAAGCAAAAATGTTACTAAATTCATATCTCATATGGCTCCATGTATTGAGGTTGTTGGTTATAGACAAAAAAGAAAAGGCATAACGTCTTTTGGAGATCTAAGTAGTGACTTCGGTGGAAATGTTAAGTTTATAATTGGTCAAAAGAAAAAATATAAGAGAATTAATATTGGTAATTTAAAAGCAAATATTTCAAACAAAAAAGTTAAGCAAAGCGTTAGTGGCAATACCAACGCAGTATACATCAACCCACTTAACTCTTTAAGATTTGTTCTAAATAAAGTTAAAAAAGATAAAGTTGATTTAGGAAAAGATTTTTATGTATTCACTGGTTCTACTGTAGGTGTAGTTCCTATTCTTGGAAAAGGTTTGTATACTGGTAAAATTGATAAATTAGGATCAGTAAAAGCAATTATTTCTTAATGGCGCTTCATTTTAGCAAAGAAGAATTTTCTAAAAGAAAACAAGATGTTTTAAAATCTATGAAAGAGCAAAATTTAGATGCTCTTTTGATGTTTAGACAAGAATCAATGTATTGGCTTACAGGTTACGATACATTTGGATATGTTTTTTTTCAAACTTTAGTCTTAGATCAAAAAGGAAATGTGGTTTTATTAACTCGTGCACCAGATTTAAGACAAGCTCAAAATACATCAAATATTCTAGATATAAGAATTTGGGTAGACAAGGATGGAATAAACCCAACAGATAATCTTAAAGTCATATTAGATGAACTTGATCTAAAAGATAAAAATATTGGTATTGAATATGAAGCTTATGGAATGACAGGACGTAACGCCTTAAAATTAAATAAATCCTTAGCAAATTATTGTAAAGTTGAAGACCAATCTGAACTAATAACAAAACTAAGAGTTATAAAATCTAATGAAGAATTGGTTTATGTAAAACAAGCTGCTGAACTGGCAGATAGAGCTTTGGATGAAGCTTGGAAACATACAAAAGCTGGTGCTAATGAGGCTAAAATTTTAGCTGAAATGCAAAGAGTGGTCCTTGAAGGTGGCGGAGATTATCCTGCAAATGAATATATTATAGGCTCAGGTGATAATGCTTTGCTTTGTAGATACCAGGCTGAAAAAAGAAATTTATCAAGCACTGATCAACTAAGTTTAGAGTGGGCTGGGACTTATAAACATTACCACTCTGCAATGTTTAGAACTATTCCTATAGGCAAAGTTGACCCTAAACATATAAAAATGCATGAAGCTTGTGTTGAAGCTTTAACCAACTGTGTAAAAACTTTAGTTCCAGGAAAAACTGCAGGTGAAGTTTTTGATACACATGCAAAAACATTTGATGATTTAGGATTTAATAAAGCACGAATGAATGCTTGTGGTTATTCATTAGGTTCTACTTTTTCACCTAATTGGATGGATTGGCCTATGCTATACACTGGTAATCCTTACAAGATTGTGCCAGGTAATGTCTTTTTTATGCACATGATCTTGATGGACTCAGAAAATAATTTAGCCATGAATTTGGGTGAAACATACTTAGTTACAGAAAATGGCAATGAAAGATTAGGCAAACAAAAATTAGATCTAGTAATTTTATAAATCAATGCGAACTTTCTTTATTGTTGTGTTGCTTGTATTTTCAATTGATTTTTTGTTATCTTTCTTTTTTTTAAAAAAAACCGAGGTTTGGGAAAATGATCAATGGCAAAATAAATATTATAGAATTAAATCAGATATATATCATCACGATTTAATGGCAAATATTGACGTAATTGAAGGATGGGGAGGAAAATTAAAAAGAAAAATAATTACAAACTCAATTGGTTTTAGAGACTCAGCTCAAAAAAAAATAAATAAATCTTCTGACAAAAAAAGAATACTTTTAATTGGCGACTCTTTTATTGAAGGCTCTGGATATGATTATGAATATACTTTAGCAGGACTACTCTCATCAAAACTTGGAAATAAATATGAAATTTTAAATAGTGGTGTAGAGTCTTATTCTCCGAGTATATACTTTAAAAAAATACAACATTATTTGTCCCTTGGATATAAATTTGATCAAGCATTAGTTTTTTTAGATTTATCAGATATATATGATGAATTATTTATCAAGTTTGATGAAAATGAAAATATTATTGCTGAAACTCCAATATCTGAAATATCATTAGAAAGAAAAATAAAAAATAAAGTCTACTCATTAGGTAGAATATTGCGAGATAATACAATTACTTTTAGATTTTTATATTTAATTTCAGATAAAACAGAAATTTTTAAAAATTATATCAAGCTAAAAGTTAAGGCATCAAAATTTTTAAATAAAACTTTTTTTAAAACAACTAGAGATGACGCTATGTATTACAGAATGATACATGTTGATAGAGGTTTTTGGACATATAATGATGAAAAATATTTTGAAGTACAAAAAGGTATTTTGCAAAGTGAAAAATATCTCAAAAGATTATTTAAATTATTCAATAAAAATAATATAAATTCGCATTTAATTGTTTATCCTTGGCCAGCACAAATTCAATTTGGAGACACGAAACATGTTGTATATTGGAAAAAATTTAGCGATTCCAACAATATAGATTTTTTAAGTTTATATGATGTTTTTAACAAAAAAAATAAAAGAGAAACCATTTTTGATAATTTTATTTATGGCGATATCCATTGGAATAAGAATGGAACAATTAAAATTTTTGATGAAATAGTAAAAAAAATAGATTTTTAGTTATTTAGATTTAAATATCAGATCTTGCTTTAAAACGTTCATAAATTAGACGCGTTTTAACACCTAAATCTAAAAATGGTTTAGGCGGTAACAAGGTAGGTTTACTTCTTGCTTCTATAGTTTCAATTTCTTTAGAATTTTCTTCACTTGCCTTAATTGCAATCTGTTCTCCAAATAAAGTTCCAACACCAATTCCTGAGCCATTATAACAACCGGCAACAAAAACATTATTGTCAATTTTTTCAAATATTTGAGAACTATTTCTTGTTCTAGATACAACGCCAGACCATGATGATTGAATTATATCTTCGGATAATTGTGGAAATCTTTTTTTAATACCAATTCTTTGATTAATTGATCTTATCTCTAGATCTGATTTTTTCATTTTAAAAGGATTGTGAACTTCTGCTGTATTTCGTATCAAAATTCTTTTATCTTTAGTCATTCTAATTGTAGCGCCCATTGGTCTTACAGGTAATACACCCCACTCTTCTGGTTGACCAATAGTTTTAAATTCATCATCAGTTAATGGTCTTGTCATACTTGCAGTTAAAGTAATTGGAAAATTATAGTTTGATTTTATTCCTAATGATTTCAAAAAACCATTTGTAGCAAAAATAATTTTCTTAGTATTAATTTTACCATTTTTAAATTCACAAGAGATTATATCTTTAGTTTTATTCCAACTTATTAATGATGAATTTTCATATAAACAAACATTCTTTGGTAATACGTCAACCATTGCTCTAACTAGTTTTCCAGGATGCAATAAAACTCCACCCTTGGTATGAAGTGCTATATTATAAAAATTAGTACCTAATCTTTTAGATAATTCATTATTAGATAATAAATTATGTTCAAAATCTAATTTTGTAAGAGTATTTGAAAAATTTTTTAATATCTTCTCATCTTCTATTTTTGAAGATGCAAAATATTTTCCACATTCATTCCAATCGCAATCTACTTGATGTTCGTTTATAAATTTTTTAACAAACTTTATGCCTAAATCATAAATGTCAGTTTTTTTTTTATAGTTATCCAGCTCTTTGTTTGAAGTGAAACCATCATTAAGAGTAGTGTCAACTAAGTATCCTGAATTTCTGCTACTAGCACCCTCACCTGCTAGTTGAGCATCTACTAATGTGATTTTTTGATTTGGATATAATTGACCTAATTTTCTAGCAGCTGATAATCCCGTATAACCCGCTCCTATTATTAACCAGTCACAATCTTCGTTTGATTGAATAGTTTTAATATTTTTTCTTTGAATTAAATCGTTAATCCAACTGCAATCTTTATCATTATAAATCTCCATAAAAAAATTTATTAATTGTAACCATATTAACAAAATTTAAAAATTATTTATAGAACAGTTAAATATAATTTGTTAAATTAGATCAATGTTACTCTCAGTTTTGATACCGTGCTTTAATGAAAAAAATACTATTGAAAAGATAGTTGATAAAATAAATAAACTTGAAAAATTAAATTTAGAAATTATCGTTATAGATGATAATTCATTTGATGGAACAAAAGAAATATTGAAAAATGAAATTAAAAATAAAGTTTCACAAATTATTTTCAATGAAAAAAACTATGGAAAAGGTTATTGTATAAAAAAAGGTATTGAAGTTGCAACAGGAGAGATTATCTTAATTCAAGACGCTGACCTAGAATATGATCCAAAAGAATACTTTAAGTTAATCAAACCAATTAAAGATGGAAATGCAGATGTGGTTTATGGATCAAGATTCATTGGTGGTGAGGAAAGACGTATCTTATTCTTTTGGCATACCGTAGCTAATAAGTTGCTTACATTGTTATCAAATATGTTCACTAATTTAAACTTAACTGACATGGAAACTTGCTACAAAGTTTTTAAAAAAGATTTAATGAAAAAGATAGACTTAAAAGAGAAAGGTTTTGGATTTGATCCTGAAATTACCGCTAAATTATCAAAACAAAAACCTAAAATTTACGAAGTTGGAATTAGTTATTTTGGTAGAACTTATGAAGAAGGAAAAAAAATTAACCTTAAAGACGCTTTTGTAGTTTTAAAATGTATTATAATTTATAACTTATTCTAATACCTCTATATAGAAAATTTTTCTTTTATTTAAATTTGAATAATCATTCTTGATTACTTTTTCATTATAAAATGGAAAATTTTTAAATTTATAAAAATCATTTCTTTCAAATTCGGATTGAATTCGATTTATATTTTTTATATTTAAAACTAATATACCTAATATTAAAATATGAAAAAATTTTTTTTTATTAAAATGAATACTTAGGTTGAGTGTATAGCTAAAAATTAAATAGATAAAAATAATTATCAATGAGAAACCAAACCTAAATTGAGGAACAGTGTTTAACCAAAATACAATACTAGAAAGAGACAACAATGAAATTATCAATTTTTCTTTATTTCTAGTTTTAAATTTTAATTCATCTTTTTTTGAATAAATATAAATTAGAATAATTGATCCACTAATAATTAACAAAAATTCAAACACTTTATAAAAAAAATGTTTTTCAATCCAAAATTTAAACCAATTAAAATTTTTAATATATAATTTTTTATCTTCAATTTTTTTATATTTGCTATCATCTTGTGCTGTATAGCTTTTAGCCCATAAAGAAACAGTTTCCGAATAACCTGCAAGATGATCTTTTTTACTCCAAGAAACATTATCAACAGAAAAACAAGTTTTGTTTAAAGGATAAAATATACATCCCGTTCTAAAAAAACTTGAAGAAAATAAAATCAATAACAGTGAAAAAATTAAAAAATATTTAGAACTTGGAATTATTTTATAAAAAAGAAAACCTTTTTTATAAATAATAAAAAACATTATTGGTAAAAAAAGTAAGCTGATAGGTTTAATTAAAACAGTTAATACAAAATATAAAACAGATTTTACAACCTCACTATTGTTTGAATTTAAAAAATAAATCTTATGAAATACTATTAGTAGTATAAATTGAGAAATATAATCATAACCATATTCACTCAGTCTATTAAATTTTATTAACAAAATGAATATACATAAGATTAAGTAAAAAACTTCATTACTCCTTGTTTTTTTTTCAAATAAAATGGTAATAAAATACCCTAATGTAGAAAAATAAATTAAAAAAGTTGGTAAATGAACCAACCTAAAATCTAAATATGGTAAAACTAATGATGCTTGATTATGAATTAAAAGAGATGAATGAATATAATAATTGTTTAGATTAAAAACACCAATTCTGAGATTATTATTAAAAACTTCATAGATTGAAAAATAATGATAATTATTAAAATCCTCATGGGTTTTTGAAATTATCAAAATAGAAAATAAAGAAAGAAATAATAAAAAAAGACTTTTATATTTAACATTTTTAATTTTTTTAATATTAAAAAAGTATAAAATTAAACCAGTAAATACAATGATGGTATTAATTATTAAATTTGTACCTATCGTCAAATAGATTGCAAAACTTAATATGAGTATTAAAATTGTACCATCAAAATATTTCTCAAAATAATTTGAATTTTTATCAGTTATAATCTTTCCATATCCTGCTACAGACCAAAAATATAAAATGCTAATAATAAAAAAAGAGATAAGCTTTATGTATAAATCCATGTAATTTATTTAGATACTAATATTGATCTTAAGATAGATTATAACATACATCTACAATCTTTTCATATCGTGAATCTTATTGGCAATATATATTTAGTCTTGCCAATAAATTAAACTTAAAAAGTTTTAGGAGTTCAAAGATGGCTACTTGATCATGTCAGCTTTATTAATACCAGCAAGTTTAATCTAATTCAAATTCTTTTGTATAGTCCTTTTTAAGATTAGGGTCTTGTTTATTTTTTTCTAGTATACAGTTTCCAATAACTAAATAATCTAGTTCTGTACCCATAAAACAATTAAAAGCATCTGTGGGAGTGTTTACAATTGGCTCTCCCCTTACATTAAATGAAGTATTAACAATTACAGGACAGCCAGTTTTTTCTTTAAATTTAGAAATTAAATCATAATAAGGTTTATTATTTTTTTGAGTTACAGATTGAATTCTAGCAGAATAGTCAACATGTGTTACTGCTGGTATTTCAGATCTCTTAATATTTAATTTTTCTATTCCAAAAAGTTGCTTTTGTTCTTCTGTCATTTCTATTTTTTTATCAGAATTAACTTCTGCCACTAGCAACATATATGGACTTTCAACATTTAGATTAAACCAATTTGGCAAGTCTTCTTTAAGAATTGAAGGGGCAAAAGGTCTAAAACTTTCTCGATATTTTACTTTTAAATTTAAATTTTTTTGCATTTTTTCAGATCTTGGATCTCCCAGTATTGATCTTCCACCTAAAGCCCTTGGTCCAAATTCCATTCTACCTTGAAACCAACCTATAGCTTTCTCATTACTTAAATGTTCTGAGGTCTGATTTATTAATTTTTCATAATCAACTATTTCATAGATGGCACCAATTGATTTAAGATCTTCTTCTATTTGATTTTGAGTAAACTCAGGACCCAAATATGAGCCGTTCATGTCATCGTTTAAATTAATTTTTCTTTCATTACCTTGATCTAAATGCCATAAAGCTAAGGCAGCACCTAACGACCCACCAGCATCACCTGCTGCAGGCTGTACCCATATATTATCAAAGATTTTTTCTTTTAGAATTTTGCCATTTGCAACACAATTTAATGCCACTCCTCCAGCTAAACATAAATTACTTAAATTGTATTCTTTGCGTAATGATTTTGATAACTTAATCATAATATCCTCGGTAATTTTTTGTATTGAGGCAGCTATATCCATATGAAACTGAGTTAATTTCTCGTGTTTAGGGTTTCTTGGTTTCTGACCAAATAAGTTATGAAATTTGCTACTGGTCATAGTTAATCCTGTAGCATAATTAAAATAATCTTGATTTAATCTAAAAGTCCCATCATCTTTAACATCAACTAATTGATATATCTTATCCTCATAAATAGGATTTCCATAAGGTGCTAAACCCATAAGTTTATACTCACCACTATTTACTTTAAATCCAGTATAATAAGTAAAAGCTGAATATAACAAACCAAGTGAATGTGGAAAATGAATTTCTTTTTTAATATCTAATTTATTACCTTTGCCAATAGCAACAGTTGTCGTTGCCCATTCTCCTACACCATCAGCAGTTAAAACTATAGCCTCCTCAAAAGGCGAAGGGAAAAAAGCACTTGCTGCATGACTTAAATGATGGTCTGAAAAGAAAATGTTTTCATCAGATTTATAATTTTTATCATGCTCTTTAAGTTTATTAAATAGTAAATTCTTTTGAAAAAGTTTTTCTTTAATCCATAAGGGCATAGCTTTACTAAAAGAAAAAAATCCCTTTGGAGCAAAAGCTACATATGTTTCTAACAATCTCTCAAATTTTAAAAAAGGTTTTTCAAAAAAAACTATTTGGTCTACTTCACTTAATCTTAAGTTTGCATATTTTATAACAAACTCTATTGCATTATGAGGATAACTTGAGTCATGTTTTTTTCTTGTAAATCTTTCTTCTTGAGCTGCTGCAATTATTTTACCATCTTGCAATAAACAAGCTGCACTATCATGATAAAATGCAGATATTCCCAATATTGATTTCACTTTAAAAAATTGTGTAAATAAATGGAGCTACTGCAGAACCTTGGGTTAAGACAATTAAACCACCAAATAAAACTAAAACAATTATAATTGGTAGTAGCCAATATTTTTTTCTTACTTTTAAAAATTCCCAGAATTCTTTTAAAAAACTCATATCAAAATTGATTTTTCATTTTACTTTTTGGATCATTTTTTTTAATCCAGTAAGATTTATTATCATTAAAATTTAAATTTAATACATCTTTTTTAAATAATCTCATTAAATATCCAATAGGAGTAACAACTAAAAAGAAAATAATACCCATAATAATTGGTGAGATAACTTTTCCTAATACAATACCAAACTTAAACCATAATTTATTTAAAGGGGATAAAATTTTTGAATTAAATAAACCTAAAATTAAAAAGATAATGGAAATAGCTAATGACCACAATCTCAAACTGCCATCTCCAAAAAATGGATAAATAGCTATAATGAAAAAAACTATAAAAAAAACTATTCCAAAGCTTTTATTAGATCCTAATTTTATGTCTTCCATTTATAAGTTCCTTTTAGTATAAATTATAGAAATCTCAATTTATTAAAAATCTATTTTACTTAAAATTTCTTTTGCAACTTGTGAATTCCCTCTCTTATTCCAATGTATATCATTAATAAAAAATAAACTTTTATAAGCATCATAGGCATTTTGATAGTCATCATACATATTTCTTATAAAATTTACTTCTACGTTTTCATTTTTTAAATCTTCAAATCCATTTATCAAATAATCAAACTGCATTTTGTTTGGCTTTCTCAAAAGTAACACAGGCTCATATAAATAAAAAATATTTAGCTTTATTTTTTTTTCTGTTGTTAATTTTGCAATCTGCCTAAGATTGTTTAACGAGTTATCTATGGCTCTTTTACCCCAATTATCAAATTCAATTGAAGAGTACAAATAGACATAATCTTTATGACCTAAAAAAGCCATTTGATCAATTTCGTTATTGGTTATTGACAATAAATTTTTTTCTCTCTGATAATAACTCGTTTCAAATTCTTTTTTTGAAAATATTGATTTGATTAACTTTGGAATAACTTTAGGGGGAGTAATTCTTGTTATCAGTTGATAAGTTAAGGTATTAGATTTAAAAAAATTTATAATACTAATTATATATTTATTTTTTTGATCAACGTGATTTAATATATAATCATCACTCAAGTCTAAATATTTATAATTATCATCAAATATATCTCCACCGGAAACCATAACAACGATATCTGTAATAGGTAATTTTTTTCTCTCTAATAGGTGATATATTTTAGATAAGTAAATACTTGTTGAATAGGACTGAACACCTGCATTTAAAACTTCAACATTATTTAATTTTTTTTTTAAATTTTTTTCAATTAAACCTACATATGTATCTTGATATTTAATACCAACACCTTCAGTAAATGAGTCTCCTATAAATAAAATATTTTTATTTTTAAATTTAACTTGTCTATTTGATTTATCTTTAAACCCCAAATTGTTAGTATAAATTTTATATCTTTCATATCCCCAATGATCATAAAATGAAGACATTGGTCTTAAGTCATGATGATAATATAAAGATTTTATTCTATGTGCTCTATTATTATAAATTTCCGACTTTATATCAACTGGAACAACACTAAAGAAAATTATATCAGATATAATAAATACCGATAAAAATATTAAAGATTTTTTTAAAAAATTTAAAATTGATTTTAAAAACTTCAATTTATAAATCCTAAAATTTATCCCACCATTGATTTTTGAATTTTCATATCTTCTTTATTGATACCAGCAACTTTTACTGGTTTTTTCATGGCATCTCTTCTAAATGGTTCACCAAGCTCTTGGTTGAGAATTACTTCTATAAATGTTGTAATTCCTTTTTTTTGATCTTCACAAGATTGCTTGATAGCTTCTGTAGTTTCTTCCATTGTTCTAACAGTTACACCTTTTAATCCACATGCATCAGCAACTTTTGCATAGCTTAATTCTGGGTCTAACTCTGTTCCAACAAAATTATCATCAAACCAAAGGGTCGTGTTTCTTTTTTCAGCACCCCATTGATAATTTCTAAAAATAACCATTGCAATTGCTGGCCATTCTTCTCTGGCACATGAGCTCATTTCATTCATACTGATACCAAAAGCACCATCACCAGCAAAACCTATTACCGGAGTATCTGGACAACCGATTTTTGCACCTAAAATTGAAGGGAAGCCATAACCACAAGGACCAAATAATCCTGGAGCTAAATACTTTCTTCCTTTTTCAAATGTTGGATATGCATTACCAATTGCACAGTTGTTACCAATATCACTTGAAATAATAACATCTTCAGGCATCCCTGCTTGAATTGCTCTCCAAGCTTGTCTGGGAGACATTCTATCTGAATCTCTTTTTCTGGCTTCTTCATTCCAAACTGTACCTTCATCATCATCCTCATGATCAAGACTTGATAATTTTTGTAACCAAGCTGATTTAGTTTGATGAATAATTTCTTTTCTTTCTTGTCTGTCATTATCACCTGCTGTCGGTGAAAGTTGAGCTAAGAGTTGTTGTGCAACTAATTTTGCATCACCACAAATTCCAACTGAAACTTTTTTGGTTAAACCAATTCTATCTGAATTCATATCTACTTGAATGATACTTGCATCTTTTGGCCAGTAATCCATTCCATAACCTGGCAAAGTTGAAAAAGGATTAAGTCTTGTTCCTAATGCTAATACAACGTCAGCTTTTTGAATTAATTCCATTCCTGCTTTTGAACCATTATATCCTAATGGGCCAGCCGCTAATGGGTGACTTCCTGGAAAACTATCATTGTGTTGATATCCTGAACAAACTGGTGCATCTAATTTTTCAGCAAGTTTTTTACAATCTTCAATAGCTCCACCAATTACAACACCTGCACCTGATAAAATTACTGGAAATTTTGCGTTAGATAATAAGTCTGCAGCTTTTTTAATTGCATCTACTCCTCCACCTTGAGTTTCCAATCTTACGATTGGAGGTAAGTCAATATCAATTACCTGTGTCCAATAATCTCTTGGAACATTTATTTGTGCTGGGGCTGAACCTCTAATTGCTTTTTCAATAACTCTATTTAAAACCTCGGCCATTCTTGAAGGGTCTCTAACTTCTTCTTGGTAACAAACCATATCTTTAAATAAATTCATCTGCTCAACTTCCTGAAAACCACCTTGTCCCATAGTTTTATTTGCAGCCTGAGGTGTAACTAATAACAATGGAGTATGATTCCAATATGCCGTTTTAATAGGTGTTACTAATCCAGTAATTCCAGGTCCGTTTTGTGCAATTACCATTGACATTTTACCAGTGGCTCTTGTGTAACCATCTGCAATTAATCCACCATTAGTTTCATGAGCAACATCCCAAAAAGTTATCCCGGCATCTGGAAAGATATCTGAAATTGGCATAAAAGCTGATCCAATAATTCCGAATGCGTGTTCAATTCCGTGCATTTGTAAAACTTTTACAAAAGCTTCTTCTGTTGTCATTTTTGTCATAAAACTAGAACTCCTCTAAAGTGTAAATTTTAAATATTTAAAAATCGTTTGTTAATTTTTGCGATTAATATATAAGATTTTACAAATTTCAAACAAACAAATCGACACAATAAATATGGCTACAGACATTATAATTCATGATAAAAAAGACAACGTAGGAGTAGTTGTTATTGAAAAAATCACTCCAAAACAAGACTGTGCTTGCTGGATAATGGAAGATGACAGTTCAACAAATATTCAATCAGTAGATGAAATCCCTTTAGGACATAAAATTGCTATGATTGATCTTAATGAGGGTGACACAATCCTTAAATATGGTCATGATATAGGTAAAGTGGTTAAATCAATTAAAAAAGGTGAACACGTTCATGTTCACAATGTTAAAACAAAGAAGTGGTAATAATATGGAAATTCCAAAAAGTTTTTTAGGTTATAAAAGAGAAAATGGCAGAGCTGGTACAAGAAATCACGTAATCATTCTACCAGTTGATGACATATCTAATGCATGTGCTGAAGCTGTAGCAAATAATATTAAAGGAACAATCGCTCTACCCCATTCATATGGAAGACTACAATTTGGAGCAGATTTAGAACTTCATTTTAGAACTATGATTGGAACTGGATGTAACCCTAATGTTGCTGCAGTAATAGTTATTGGTATTGAGCCAAAATGGACTAAAAAAATTGTAGATGGGATTGCTAAAACTGGAAAACCAGTTGAAGGATTTCACATTGAGCGTACTGGAGACATTGGTACTACAATGAAAGCATCAAAAAAAGCTCAAGAATTTGTAATGTGGGCTTCAGAAAAACAAAGAGAAGAATGTCCAATGAGTGATCTTTGGATTTCTGTAAAATGTGGTGAATCTGATACAACATCTGGATTAGCTGCAAACCCAACAGTTGGAAATTTAATGGACAAACTAGAGCCGATGGGTGTTCATTTATGTTTTGGTGAAACTTCAGAATTAACAGGTGCAGAACAAGTTTGCGCAACTAGAGGTGCAACTCCTGAGGCTTCAGATAAATTCATGAAAACTTGGAACTCTTACAATGATTTTATTTTAAAAGAAGCAACAGATGATCTTTCAGAAAGCCAACCAACAGCAGGTAATATTGCTGGTGGTTTAACTACGATTGAAGAAAAAGCTTTTGGAAACTTCCAAAAGATCGGAAATTGTAAATTTATAGATGTTTTGGAACCAGCAGAAGAACCAACTAAAGGTAAAGGTTTGTACTTTATGGATACCTCTTCAGCAGCAGCAGAGTGTGTTACACTTCAAGCAGCAGCAGGATTTAACATTCACTTATTTCCAACAGGTCAAGGTAATATCGTTGGTAACCCAATTGAGCCAGTTGTTAAGCTTACAGCTAATCCATTGACTGTAAAAGGTATGGGTGAACATATTGATTGCGACGTTTCAAAAATATTAACTCGTGAAATGAATATGTCTCAAGCTGGAGATGAATTAATCAAAACTACTTTGAGAGTTGCTAATGGAAGATTAACTTGTGCTGAAGCTTTAGGTCACAAAGAATTTGTGATGACTAAGCTTTATAGAAGTGCATAAAATCTTTCGTGCCTGTTAATTTCCAATACTTAAAGTCAATCATACCAGGTGTTGTTTTAGCTTTAGTCTTTTGTTTATTTTCGCAGGGAATAAATAACGTCTTAGCTATAGAAATTTTTGGAACTCCTAAAAGCCCAATTTCAACAGTTCTCATTGCAATATTACTTGGTATCTTAATGGGTAATGCATTTACTCCAAGACCAGGTATGATGATTGGATTAGATTTTACTCAACAATATATTTTAAAATTAGGAATTATTTTTTTAGGTATAAGATTAAGTTTTGAAGAACTTATTAAATTTGGATCAATCGCTATTCCTTTAATCATTTGTTGCATTGTGGGTGTTTTAATACTTGTAAAATTATTGATTAAGAAAGTACCTATTTCATCAAAAATGTCTTATTTGATAGCTATAGGCACAAGTGTTTGTGGGGCAACTGCCATTGTTGCAACAGCACCAGTTATTAATGCAAAAAAATCAGAAGTAGCTTACGCAATAGCAAACATCACATTGTTTGGTGTAATAGCAATGATTATTTATCCTTATTTTGCAGAATGGTATTTTGATAATGATGCTTTAAAAATTGGTTTGTTTTTAGGAACATCAATTCATGAAACTTCACAAGTTGCGGCAGCTGGGTTAATTTATGATCAGCAATTTAATAGTCCTGAAACATTAAATGTTGCAACTGTAACAAAGCTAATAAGAAATACTTTTTTAGTAATTCTAATACCTTTGTTTGCATTTTTGTATAATCGAGGTGAGTTAAAAGGCCAAAATTACTCTATTTTGAGTATTTTTCCTTATTTTGTAATTGGTTTCATAGGAATGATTATTTTAAGAAATATTGGCGACCAACTCTTTACACCTAACAATAACAGTTACGATCTTTGGATAAATTTAATTGGATATTTAAAAACTTTAGCTACAGTATTTTTAACAATGGCTATGGCTGCTGTAGGTATCTCAATTAATTTAGGTGAATTAAAGTCGATGGGCTACAAACCGTTTGTTGTAGGTTTAATAGCAGCAGTAACAGTCGGATTTATAAGTCTTATATATATTGAAACTTTAACTAAATTTATTTAGTAATTCTAAGATTTCAAAAATAATTTTTTTCTTAAATTTGAAAAAAAACGTCTTATAAAAGCAGCGCTAACACCTAGAAAAATTGCAAACATAATCGAAAACAGTCCATAAAAGAAAGGCATTTCTATAGAAAATTGTTGAATGAATAATGAAAAGAAATTTAAATCAGCATCTGACACCATGTTAATTTCACTTTCTACGTGTTCAGCAAAAAATGAGTCATAAGCAATAGCAATACCAACCACTAATAATAAAATCGCTAGTAAAGCTCTTAAGCCTGAGCTATCAATTTTCTCACCTAGTTTTTGTCCGATTTGAACACCTACAATTGACCCAACGACCAACATCACAACTAACAACAGATCTATAGATCCATAATTGAATGAATGTAAAAATGTAACTATGACACTTACAAAAATTGTTACAAATAGCGAAGTACCTGGAACTAATTTTGTTGGCATTTTAATAATGTAAATCATTGCAGGAACCAAAATGAAAGCACCACCAATACCCATAATAGCTGCAATAAAGCCTACCATTAAACCAATTATAATTGGTGTAAAAGCACTTTCATATAATTTGGATTTTGGAAATCTCATTCTTAATGGAAGACCATGTATCCAATAATGAACGTGTAATTTTTTTTTAATTAAAAGATTTTTTTTTGCTTTGTCGATCTCACCCAAACTTTCAACAAGCATTAATGTACCAATGATTGCTAGTATGTACATGTAAGCTAAAGAAATTACAGTATCAATTTTACCAATTCCTTTAAAATATGAAAATGTATAAATTCCTAAAGAAGTTCCAATAGTACCCCCCACAACAATCATTAAACCCATTTTGTAATCTAAAGTATTTTTTAAATAATGGGTTGTTGATCCAGAAACAGACGTTGCAAGTATATTGTTAGCTTCATTGGCAACGGCGTATGCTGGGGGAACACCTAAGAAAATTAAAAATGGTGTCATTAAAAATCCACCACCAACACCAAACAACCCTGAGAGAACTCCAACGATTGCACTTAACATAAGTATTTCAATTGGATTAACAAATACTTGAGCTATTGGTAAAAATACTTCCATAAAAAAATTAACAGTTGTTTAAAAACAACTTAGTTAAATGTGATAAAAGTTCCAACTAAAATAACACCCCAATAAGCGGCTAGGCTCATAAATATACCAGTTTTTATTAAAACAGATTTTAGATTTGTAATTTTATTTATGATTTTTATGTTTGAAAGTTGCATTATCTGCGTCAATACACCCGCAGAAATATTTGTCAAACAATTATTTTAATTCTTTATAATTTTTATTATTTAATAGATGGTAGCACCAAAGACTTTGATTGCACCATCCTCCTCACCTAAAACCAGTCTTCCAAGAAATTCTCCTGAGATTTCTTTGTTCGTCTGTTTGATTAAGACAGTCACATGAACACCTCTTCTAAGACAACCAAATGGTTCAAATGTTTCTTTTAAATTGGTTATTATTTTATTGTTGGCCCACTGCTTACCGAGTTCTACCTCATTGGCTCCAAACAACATTTGAGTTGAAAAGTCTTTAGTAAAACCACCATAATCTTTAAGATTTGATGATTTAACCAAATTATCCCAAATGGGTTTAGCTATTTCATAAACCTCATCGTCTTTTTTTGACAATATATCCATGTTGTTGACTTAAAGTCTTGTTAAGAAGCTTTTTTCTTCTCATTCTCATCCACTATATGGTAGACGGGAACTTTTTCCATACTAAACTTACCAGTTTTAGGATCTCTTCTAGAAACAGTCAAACAATGCCAATTATCATCATCAAGTTTCATATGATCACCTCTGTAATAGTATCCTGGCCATCTAGTTTCTTCTCTAAACATTGTATGTTCTGTTACACACTGAGAAGTAAGAGCTCTATGTTTTAACTCCCAGGCTCTCATCAGTTGGTGGTAATCTTCAGCTCCAACTTTTTCAAGATCTTCCTCTAACCAAGCTAAAAGCTCCAAACCTCTTTTAAGCATGTTAGCATTTGTCATATAATTAGTCGCGATTCCACCTACATATTCGTCCATAATTCTTTGTAGACGTTGTAAACCTTGAATTGGTGAAATGTAACTTGGAGATACTGTTCCTCCAGTAATTTCATTTTGAGCAACTGTATATGTTTCAAGTGGTTTATAGACTTTAATTTTAAAATCCTCACATTGATTATCAGAAATCTTTAAACCTTCAGCTTTTTTGTCTTCAATGTATTTAACTGCAGCTTTAGCAGCTAATCTACCTTCAGTAAAAGAACCTGATGAAAATTTATGAGCACTTCCACCTACTGTGTCACCTGCACCAAACAATCCATCAATTGTAAGCATTCTGTTATATCCCCAGAAATATTCTGGTGGAGATAAATCTTCTGGACCACTAACCCAAGCTCCTGAACATGTAGCATGAGAACCCATTACGTATGGCTCAGATGTTGTTAATTCTGGATTTGTGTATTTTGGATCAATATTTTGAGATGCCCAAACAACTGCTTGACCAACAGTCATACCTAAAAAGTTTTCCCAACCAACAGTTTCTAAATGAGGGTCTTGGAATGCCTCAGTTGTAACCATGTGAATTGGTCCACCGCCAGCCATAGTTTCTTGAATAAATGCATGGTTTCTCAAACAAGTTGGGGTAGGATGATGATCAATATATTCACCAACAAGCTCTTTGGTTTGGTCATACCATTTCTTCTCATAGTTTTCACCATTAGCATTTTGAGTATAAGTTTTTAAATGTAAGAAATATGCACCAACTGGTCCATACCCATCTTTAAATCTACATAACACAATTCTGTTTTCCATTTGTGTCATTTTTGCTCCAGCAGCAATAGGCAAAGCATAAGCTGAACCATTACTCCAAGGAGCATACCAAGTTCTTCCCATTCCCTCACCAACAGCTCTTGGTTTGAATATATGAGAAGCACCACCAGCTGCAACTATTACAGCTTTTGCTCTAAACACATGGAAATCACCAGTTCTCATATTAAATCCAACAGCACCACCTACTCTGTTTTCTTGAGACTCATCCATCAATAAATGAGTAATCATAATTCTGTTGTAAATTTTATCAGCTGACTTTTTTGCAGCTTCTGCAACGATAGGCTTGTAACTTTCACCATGAATCATAATCTGCCACTTACCTTCTCTAAGGTATCTACCAGTTTCCTCATTTTTCATCATTGGAAGACCCCATTCATCAAACATGTGAACTGTTGAATCTACGTGACGAGCCATATCATAACCCAAATCTTCTCTAACCATTCCCATTAAATCATTTCTTGCATATCTTACATGGTCTTCTGGTTGGTTTTCACCCCACTGCATTCCCATATAACAGTTAATTGCATAAAGACCTTGAGCAACAGCACCACTTCTATCGATATTAGCTTTTTCAACACAAATAATCTTCATGTCTCTTCCCCAGTGTCTAGCTTCAAAAGTAGCACCAGTTCCAGCCATACCACCACCAACAACTAGAACATCGCAATCTTCGTAATGTGTTTTATGTTTAGCCATTAGTAGTAAACTCCTTTTTTAAATGAATCTTTTGGAACAACTGGTAGTTCACCATCAATATTAAGACCTTGCGGTTCTGTATATAATCTTTGAGAATTAATTTCACCTTGGTTTGGTTTATCACCATCTGCAAGTTTTGGAATAAATTTTCCCCATGGTTTAGTTGTAATTGGTGAAACAAAATCTTTTGTAGTTCCATTTCTAAATTTAATTTTCCAAGAAATGGTTCCTTTTTCTTCTTCTCTTCTTACTCTTACACTGTGACCCATTGGAGCAAAATCAGCATATCCTCTAACATCAATAGCATGATTAGGACAAGCTTTTACACAAGAATAACATTCCCAACAAAAATTAGGTTCAATGTTTTTTGCACGTCTAATATTTTCATCAATGTGCATTATATCTGATGGGCAAATATCTACGCAATGACCGCAGCCATCACATCTAGTCATGTATACAAATGTTGACATATTATTTTCTCTCCTTATTTAAAATTTTCATAATTAATAATGTTTAGGTTGTTCTCTTTTAATACCTAAACCAAACTGTTCAGGCGCGTCTGCTGGTGGTGGTAAATTATCTCTAGACCCATCAGCTTCAGCTAGATTTTTTTGTATTGCAGCACCAGGTTTGTAAAACATGTGTGCAAATTTTGACCAGTAAACTCCTCCAAATAAAACTAAATTTGAAACAACAA
>Ga0257121_1001082_pt1 | contig 21416 bp, 23 predicted proteins | sample SI106_100metaG_FD_190180 | JGI IMG/M metagenome (GOLD analysis project Ga0257121, IMG submission 190180) | Marine microbial communities from Saanich Inlet, British Columbia, Canada - SI106_100 | ecosystem: Environmental > Aquatic > Marine > Inlet | place: Canada: British Columbia | collected... | reverse complement strand
CGAAAACGAGGGTCATGGATTGCATTCAAGCCTATTAATGTTTTACCAGACCCTGGAATCCCAGTGACAAAACAAATTGATCTTTTATTGTTTTGCTGTGAGTCCTGGATAATTTCAATAATTCGATCCGTTGTTTTAGCCAAATTTCCTGAGTCCGCCGATGCGTGGGCTATTTCACGAACATCATGCCCAGCGTATAAAAGCTCAGCAGCCTCAATAATTGTTGGGACCGGATGATAAGGAGAGTTGTCCCAATCTTCCAATTTAATTTGAGTAGAGTTTCCTTTTATTTGAAAATTTAGTAACTGAGTAAAAACGCTTTCTAGTGAGGTAGCATTTGTTTTTTGAACTGAAGCAACACCCTCATCAAAATTCAACTGAACTTCCACTGCTGGAGCTTGGGTTGCACATAAAACAGGAACAATTGAAAGGCAATGACTAGCTTGATGAAAATCTCTTAGGTCTAAAGCGTAATTTTCTACTTATTGAATATCAATCGCTGAATAATTCTGTGCTCGAGTTTTAAATTCTATAACGCAAACCACCTCTCCAGCAAGGATGACAATGTCCAACCTTCTCTGCAATCTAAGTAATGGGTACTCAAACAATATTCCCCATTCGCCCGCCAAATTAGCACCCGGAATAATCTTCTGGCATACAGTTTGTAATATTTCTACCTGCTCCTGCCAAGCTCGCAACTGCATCTGCTGATCCCCTATAAATTCTTGAAGGAGACGAGTGCTAAGAGAGCCAATAATAATGTCCGGTGGAGCATAAGAAAACTCTAATAACTTAGATTTGTAATGTGCGGTCATAGTTTGAGCAGTTTTAAAGTGTTTTGTTTTCTAGAAATTCGGCATATGCAAAGCAATGCTATAGAAGCACCGCTGGCACTTAAAAGGTATGTAGCAGGCTGTAAAATAAAGAGGGCCAGTCCTTTCTTGACTACACCTCAAACTCTGAGTTCTGTTGTTGGATTTTAAACTTTTTGCGTGGGAAATGAAAGGATGGAGACCCTTCGACATACCCCTCCGGGGCAAGAAGGCAAAGGTGAGATATTACTAGCTCAGCGTGACTTGAAAGCGGGTGGTTTTCTTATTCCCCCTGTCCGTGGGACGGACTGGAGTCAGCGGGCAGAATTGCACTCAGGGAGCAACACCGCCGACCTATTGATTAGGAAAGGGGTTTTTATCAATTTTATAAGGAACTGATAACAGGTTGGTTTCCTCTATCTGATTACTTTTTAAGGAATTTTAGCAGGCCATAAATTCTATCAATTCCGCTAAATCTGCCTTGGTGGGAAATTTCTATCATAGTTTTATCATAGGAACGGGCAAATTATTAGTTATCAGTAAGTTTTTTTGAAGGGATTAATAAATACTTTATCAGTTGACTTAAATTGCTGTGAGAGGACGCGAACTTCAAATATTCAATTTCATTTCGACGAAGAATATTTCAAGGTGCTGACGGCTGAACATTGTGTGACAAGATTTCATAAAGGTGTGGCACGAAGAGAGTGGGTTTTAAAGAAGGGTCAACGAAGAAACAAAGCATTGGATATATTTGTGTATAACTTTGTGGCTTTAAAGATTCTAATTCCCAACTTTGAAGTGTTGGAAAAGAACATGGCAGGGGTAGAAGCGAAGCCATTGAAGAAAGCCAATAAATCCTATAAAATATGGCGTGAAGGTAGTTTTGTTAACGGTTTTAGATAGGGTTGGGATTTTGTTGATGAGCAAGACAATATACGAAACAATCTTTAAAAGATAATCAACCACCAGGAAAGCCAAAACAAAAACACACAGAGAAAAGACGAAAATGACAAAAAAACAAACAGATTACAAAGAGATCTATAAGGACAAAGGTAAGTCTATAGGACAGAAAGAGGTAGAGCAGATGATGCGCAGACGCGAGATGTCAAAGGAAGAACGAAAACTAAGCAAAAAAATTAAGCAAAACGAAAGCGAAGGAAGCGGAAGAGAAGTCCCATAGAACATAAACAAATGTCCTAATGGTTGCTAGTGGCTGTTTATACGCGCTGGAATGTGTGACGGTTCATCACTAAAGGGGTCTACCCCTCCGGGGCAAGAAGGCAAAGGTGAGATATTACTAGCTCAGGATGACTTCAAAGCGGGTGGTTTTCTGATTCCCCTGTCCGTGGGACGACTGGAGCCAGCGGGCGGAATTGAACCGCCGACCTACTGATTACGAATGGATTTTTTACCATTTTTATAAGGAACTGATAACAGGCTGGTTTCCTCTATCTGTTTATTTTTTAAGGATTTTTAGTAGGCCATAAATTCTGGCAATTCCATCAAATCCGCCTAGGTGGAAAATTTCTATCATAATTTTATCATAGGCAAACCAACTGATTAATTCGTAGAAGTCGAGCTTATTTATTAAAAATGTATTTTCGCCAAAAAAATATCATATTTTTATCATATTGCCGACCTACTGATTAGTAGTGTTAAATTGACGTTTTTAGGAAGTTTTTGATTTCAGGCTGGTTTCTCTTTTCTGCTTTATTTCCAGACGGTTTCAGGCGTTCCATAGGTTCCGCCATTTCGATGGAATCTGCCTTGTTAGGAAATTTCTATCATAGACCGTTCGGTATCTAACCAACTCACTCAGGACCTGTTGGTTCAACTTTAAATATTAATTAATTATAGAATAAACTGACTTGTTCGCATTCTTAGACCGTCAAATAACGATTAATTATTTCTTCTCCCAGGTTTTCCATATCATCCGTAGCTACGTCTCGACCTTTGTCCAGAACGCAAAAATTTTGTGCTACACGGCGCGCAAAGGGTAGTTTTTGCTCCACCAGCAATATGGTAAGTCCTTTTTCCTGATTGAGGCGAATGATGATATCTCCAATTTCATGAACAATATTTGGCTGAATACCTTCTGTAGGTTCATCTAAAATTAAGAGTTTAGGATTGAGTATTAAAGCTCTTCCTATCGCCAATTGCTGTTGTTGACCTCCAGAGAGATCTCCCCCCCTCCGATTAAGCATTTGCTTTAATACAGGAAATATTTCAAATATGAATTCTGGAATTTCGCGCAACCCATCGCCGCGAGCCAAAAGACCCACACGAAGATTTTCTTCTACGCTTAATTGAGTGAATATTTCACGGCCTTGGGGTACGTAGCCAATTCCTTTACGAGCTCGATACTCTCCAGGTTTGCCTGCCAGTTCGTCACCCTCCAAACCAATAGAACCAGAGGTTACTGGTAAAATACCCATTATAGCTTTTAGCAAGGTAGTTTTTCCGACTCCATTTCTCCCCATCAGACAGGTACAGGATCCCGGTAGAACATTCAGGTTGACGTCCCAAAGAGTATGACTTTCCCCATAAAATTGATTTAGTTTTTGAACTTTTAACACTCCTAACTCCCTAAATAAACCTCAATGACTTTTGGATCGTTCTGTACGTCTTCCATTTTTCCTTCTGCCAATACATGCCCTTCATGCAAAACCGTCACTCTATTTGCTATAGAACGAATAAAATCCATTTCGTGCTCGACCACTACAATAGAGTGTTTTCCTGCAAGTGATTTCAATAGCTCCGCCGTGTGTTCAGTTTCTTGATGTGTCATTCCCGCGACGGGTTCATCTATCAATAAAAGTCGTGGATCTTGAACTAACAACATTCCAATTTCGAGCCATTGCTTTTGACCATGAGATAACAGACCAGCCCGTAGATTTTTTTGCTCTTTTAATCCAATGGTTTCCAAATCTTCTTCAATGGTATCTTTTTGCTTACCTGTTAAGGGTTTGGTTAAGGATTGCCAAACATCTTTTTGGGTATGAAGAGCCAGCTCAAGATTTTCAAAAACAGTATGATTTAGAAAAACCGTAGGTTTTTGAAATTTACGGCCTATACCTGCATGAGAAATTTCATATTCCGTCATTTTTGTGAGGTCATGGTTTTGCCCAAAAAATACTGTGCCATGGTCAGGGCGGGTTTTCCCGGTGATTACGTCCATCATAGTGGTTTTGCCTGCACCGTTGGGACCTATGATGCAACGGAGTTCACCGTCATCAATATAAAGGTTTAACTCATTAAGCGCTTTAAACCCATCAAAGCTGACCGTTACATCTTCTATATAAAGTATGCAACCATGCGTTGTATCGATTGAATCATCTTTAATATGGACTCCAGTCATTAGGTAGACTCCCTCACTTTTCCTTTTGAATTAAAATGAGAAAAAATACCCACAAAACCTTTTTGAAAATATAAGGTTACTACAATAAATAAGGCTCCTAAAAAATAAAGCCAATAGTCTGGAGCGGTAACAGTAAACCAGCTTTTTGCCCCATTAACCAACCCAGCTCCAACCAAAGCACCACTTAGAGTCCCTCGTCCGCCAACCGCTACCCAGATTGCCATTTCAATCGAGTTAGAAGGCTGCATTTCACTTGGATTGATAATTCCAACTTGTGGGACGTAGAGGGCTCCCGCAATACCACATAAAAATGCTGACAGAGTCCAGATAAAAAGTTTGTAGTGAATGGTATTGTATCCAGAAAACATTACTCGACTTTCAGCATCACGAATTGCGGTGAGCACTCGCCCTAATTTAGATTGAACTATGTAACGAGACAGGAGATAGCTTAAAAATAATACTACTGCGGTAATTATATACAGGCCCATTTTGGTGGACGGCTCTTGCAACGAATATCCTAAAATACGCTTGAAATCAGTGAGACCATTATTGCCACCAAAACCTGTTTCATTTCGGAAGAATAAAAGCATCAACGCATATGTCATAGCTTGGGTAATGATAGCGAAGTAAACTCCTTTAATCCTCGACTTGAAAGCAAAATAGCCAAATGTAAAAGCAAATAAACCGGGCAAGATCAGGATAACTAGCAAAGTAAAGGCAAAATAATCGAACCCATACCAATACCAGGGCAATTCTTTCCAATCTAAAAAGACCATAAAATCAGGCAGGTCACTTTTATAAACACCTTCTTTTCCAACACTCCTCATCAGGTACATGCCCATGGCATATCCACCCATAGAGAAGAAAACTCCATGCCCCAGACTGAGGATACCGGTATAGCCCCAAATTAAATCAATCGCTAAAGCTACCAGGGCGTAACACAGGTATTTACCCATTAAGGCAAACATATAGTCAGGAATATGCAAAACAGAATCTTCAGGCAAAAATATATTTAAAAATGGGAGGAGCACCGTAGCAATAGCCATTAGGAAAAAAATAAATAGCCACCCTTTATAGGAATGTAAAATAGTAATTTTTTTAATCATTGCGATACTCAATTATCCACCATGCGACCTTTTGGGGCGAATAAACCCTGTGGTCGTTTTTGAATTAAAACAATAATAAGAACTAGAACTATAATTTTTCCCAATACTGCACCTGCAACAGGTTCCATGAATTTATTTAGAATCCCTAGTCCCAATGCACCCGCCACGGTACCGGCTATTTTCCCAACTCCACCTGTCACAACAACCATGAAGGAATCGACGATATATAACTGCCCTAATTCGGGGCCGACATTACCAATCTGAGACAAGGCAAGGCCTCCCAGCCCTGCCACACCCGACCCCAATCCAAACGTATACATGTCGATCTTATGGGTTGATATTCCCATGCAAGACGCCATTTCTCTATTTTGAGTAACAGCACGTACCTGTAATCCCAATGAAGTTTTTTGAAGCAACGTCCAAACTGAAACCACGACAAAGACCACAAATATGAGGATGGCTATTCGGTTAAAGGGAAGAACAACTCCGTGAAAAACTTCGATTCCTCCAGAGAGAAAAGAGGGGTTGGCTACCGCAACATTTTGTGCGCCAAAAATCAGCCTAACACTTTGAATCAGAATTAAGCTGATTCCCCAAGTAGCCAAAAGGGTTTCCAAAGGTCGTCCATACAGATGGCGTATGATGCTCCTTTCCAAAAGGACACCAATACTGGCACTTACTATGAATGCGATTGGAATGGATACTATTAGATACCAATCAAAAAAACTGGGTAAGAATTCTTTAAACAGATTTTGAACAATAAATGTGGAATAGGCGCCAAGCATTAACATTTCGCCATGGGCCATATTGATAACACCCATGAGGCCAAAAGTTATAGCCAATCCTAAAGCTGCCAGTAGCAAAATGCTTCCCAGGCTCAAGCCATAGAACAAATTAGCGGCCTGGTTAATGAAGAATTGACGATTTTCGATTTTTGAAATTGCTTTGGCGGCACTATCACGAATTTCAGGGTCACTTTCTAAATACTCCCCCGCATCATTTTTATCCAGTAAAGCTTCTATAGCTGATATGAAATCATTATCCCCAAATTCATAAATAGTTTTTAAGGATTGCAGACGCATATTTTTGTCATCGCTATTCAATCTTTCTTTGGCCAAAACCAGCATAAATATTTCACGGACTTCATCATCACTCTCTTTATCCAGGGCTTTCTCAATTAACTCCACCAAGCCACTAGATGGTCTCTTTAGCAGATTCCTTGCGGCCTCTAAACGAACTTCGGAGGAATCTGAGGTTAATCTCAGTTTTCCTATGGCCATTGTTAAAACTCTTCGAACCGAATTATTGATTTTGGGCTTACGGAGGGTTAGAGAACTCAAATCAACAGCGTTCCCGTTCTGCACATCGCGGCCTTGATCACCAACTTCATTTAGGATAATAATCGCTCCGCCCTCACTAATTCTCAGGCGTTTATTCTTTAATGCCTCCAAGGCGGGGAGAGCTTTGAGATCCCCCATATTTCCCAGACGTTTCACAGCCATTTTAATTTTGGAGCGACTTTTGTTCCCCAAATCCTTTATGGCTGATTCAAAATCATTTGCCTCGCATAAAGAAAAAGAAAGCAACCCTGCAATTAAAAACACAAAAACCCCAATAAACCGCGCAAGTATTTTGCGGCCTTTTAGGGTGACTGTCGGCTTATAGGAATTAAACAATGGGCAGCTTTTGATCATCCGTATAAAACTTCCCCAAACAATAATTCCCATCATTTATAGATTGATTTTATGTAGTAAAAAAATATAAAAGTATCCCCTCTCCAAGCTCCATAGGCCAGCCTTGGAGGAGACCGCTACTTGTATGGAGCTGGAGAAGGATCTTTTATTTTGAAAGTTAAAACTTGGCTTTTTTACAATTGCCACACACCCAAGGGTATGTCCAATCAGCAACCTTTTCAGCACTATCCGGGATAAAAGGGCTCCAAGCTTGTGCGCGAATGGGTCCATCCGTTTTCCAGACAATGTCGAACTGGCCATCTTCCTGGATTTCTCCAATAACCACAGGTTTATGCAAGTGATGATTCTTGGCATCCATGGTGATATTGAATCCGGAAGGAGATTGAACCGTTTGTCCACCGATGGCTTGACGAACAGCGTCAATGTTAGTCGTGCCAGCTTGTTCGACAGCTTGAGCCCACATTTTAATTCCAATATATGTGGCTTCCATAGGATCGTTGGTTACCCGTTTATCTCCGCCAGGAAGTTTGTTCTTTTTCACATAGGCATTCCATTTTTTGATGAAAGCCTTATTTTCAGAATTTTCTATAGACATGAAGTAATTCCAAGCGGCTAAATGACCCACCAAAGGTTTGGCATCGATACCCCGTAATTCTTCTTCCCCGACCGAAAATGCAACTACCGGAATGTCTTCGGCTTTAAGCCCCTGATTCGCAAGCTCTTTGTAAAAGGGAACGTTGGAGTCTCCGTTAATGGTCGAGATAACCGCAGTGGGTTTTCCTGCCGCAAACTTCTTAATATTTGCAACGATGGTTTGATAATCACTGTGACCAAAAGGAGTGTAAGTTTCCATGATATCTTTTTCAGATACCCCCTTGGATTTCAGGAAATAGTTAAGGATTTTGTTGGTGGTTCTAGGATATACATAATCGGTTCCCAACAATACAAAACGCTTGGCTCCACCACCGTCTTCACTCATTAAATACTCAACTGCCGGAATCGCTTGCTGATTAGGGGCAGCGCCGGTATAGAACACATTAAAAGAAGATTCTTCTCCTTCATATTGAACAGGATAAAAAAGCAATCCGTTCAACTCTTCAAAAACCGGGAGAACCGACTTGCGCGAAACGGAAGTCCAGCAACCAAAAGTAACCGCAACCTTTTGTTTTTGAATCAACTCGCGTGCTTTTTCCGCAAACAAGGGCCAATCGGAGGCAGGGTCAACCACTACGGGCTCAAGCTTCTTTCCCAGAACGCCTCCTTTAGCATTGATCTCCTCAATCGCCATCAGGGCCACATCTTTTAATGATGTCTCACTGATTGCCATAGTGCCGGATAGAGAATGCAGAATACCTACTTTAATAGTATCTGCCGCCTGAGCTGTTACGCTGGACACAAAAAATATCACCGCTATGAAAAACAGCTTCATTTTATTTAAATTGATATTGTTCATTTTAAACCTTCCTTAAATTGTATAAATTTGAAAGATAATAATTCGTCTATCTTCAAAAAAGATTCATTACAGTTGGAATTGAAGACCAATCTTCAATGTGTTTTTAGAATCGGCATTCGATCCATTTCGATCAGCAGAATAAGTCAGATTTAATTTTGCGTTTTGACCATCAATAATGTAGTTCAAACCACCTTCCGTAACCGTACGGTTACCACGGTTTGCAGATGCATTAATATTATCCCGAGCAAAATGCTGATATCGAACATAAGGCTGAAATTTGCCCCAACCTATTTGCTGGGGAATCAGATAACTTCCTAAAGCAAAGTAACCTTCTCCCTGAATTAGGCTCGAATCTGTTTTGTCATCCAGGTCATAATCGTAGTAAGCACCTTCCAAATTGACAACTCCGCCGTTTCCTAGTTTTTTCTCCATGAGAACATCTACATTCCAGGCAGTGAAATCCCCTGAAGCTCCAGCTGTTGAGGTTCCTGCACCATCATCCTCATGTTGAAAAACAAAGGCCACCGCCAAAACATCCTTCGCCCCATAATAGGAACTAGTAGTGTAATAACCAGGCTCAGGATCCCAAAAGTTGTAAGTTACTCGAGCGGCATGAAGAAGGTTGTCAGACTGGTCGGGATTGGTGTCAGAATTGGTTGTGTTTGTCCGGCCCTCAAATGCCCCGTAGGACCATTTGAATTTGCCACCGCCATACTCTTGCATGATTGCCAGACCATTATCCCGTCCAGCAAAAATTGCGGGATAGGCTTGAACGACTGGAAAGTCAAAAGCGTTCAAATAAAAGGGTCCATCGAGATTGGCTCTATCACTAGGAGGAAGAAACCTACCTGCCCATACATCGAATCCTTTAATTGAAAACTTGGCAACCGCATCGAGAACACGGATACGTTCGTCCGTATCAACGTTATCGTTTCCAGTGGAACGCTCGGTATTAAATTCAAGGGTAACATTTTCATGTACCTTGGCTGCTGTATAAAGCCTGATACTATCAAAGCTAACGCCGGAAGAAGAATCCGTCCCATTAGGGGCACCGTCCTCTGTGATGGCAAAAGAACTTCTAAAACCCATACCAATACTGAACCACTTGGTATCATCAATCTTAATTTTTGCACCAGCAAGAGCTGTAGTTGGAAGACCCAAACCCAACAAAAGCACCGCAGAAGCACTGAATAGTTTGCGTTTAAAACCTGAGAACATTCTGACGCCTCCTCTTTTCTAATAATCTAAAATGTAAGTGGATTGAGATGGCGTCGCGAGGGGCGGTGGTCCAAATAAGCAACTTTTTGTTTCGTTCCATCAATAAAATGGAATTAGATGGCATCGCAAGGAAGCGGTGGTCCAAAAAAAGAATATGATTTTTAACACATAGCCATTAAAAAAACAGCTTTTTACTTTATTTATTTTTCAAATCTGAACTTTTAATTGTTTTGGTTACCTGAACTTTTCCCACATTTCCTTTATGAAAATTTATGGTCAACTTACCGGTAAACAGGCTTTTGGCTAACTCGTTGATTAAATCTATCAGTTCCTTCAAGTCTGGCCCTCCCTAAACCAATCCTCATGTCAATGCTATAGGTTAAGCATGATTTTCCCCTTAACAAAGCAATACTCATTCCTTTTTAGATTTTCAAATTAAAGTAATAATTATTGGCTATTTGGGGTGGTTGACTGGACTTCAGTACCTATTTAAAGATATTTAATGCTCTGTCTTGTAGCTATTCCGTATAGCAATGCTTAATTTTTGGGCATCTGAGGAGAGGGTATGTGGAGGGAGTAGAGGTTTTTATCATGCGGTATTAATTGTCTTCAAATGGCTGGACTCACAGTTTTTAATTTGACCTTGGTCTACTTATAGACCAGAAAAGGCAAACCTTTTTAAAGCAATTCGTCGAAAAGTTTATTCTGTTGGGTTTTATACTCGTCTTCATTGAGGAGTTTTTTATCGTGAAGATACTTTAGATGCTCTAGCTTTTTCTCCAGTTCCGGATTGAAATTTTTGTTTGTTGAATCTCTTTCAACGCTTACAGAGGATTCACCGTTTTCCCCACGGTTTTGTTTTGAAATAGGAGGATGCAATTTCGCGACAATCCAGTTTCTCTGTATGCGCTTGCCTTTTTCAGCACTGGATTTAAAATAAAGTTGACCTTCCTGAGGAATCAGCTTCCAAGCAAAAACATTCCACTCACGCACATTATTTTTTTGATAAAAATCTTCACCATGAATTGAGTCGAAACGCCAGTTCAAATATTTTCTGAAAGAAAAAATATCGCCTGATGTAATTCCTTTCTCATTCTTAAACTCAAAATGAATAATTTTATTTGAATTTGCACCTGCAAACGTTTTCATAAGCAGAGGAGCTAGCTTTTTAACTTCAGGTTCTGAAAAAACCGGCTCTTCTTGGTTCCCCAAAAATGTTCCCTTAAATCTTAATGAAACCAGATGACTAATAATTTCTGCCTGTGAAATTTTTATAGGATGGTTCAGCTTAAACTTCTTAATATCAAAGTTTCCATGCGATTTCGATTTGTAACCAAGGTTGACCTTTATAGCGCTTTTTTCTAAGTCCGTACCTTCCGCAACTCCAAAACTAAAAGGAATAAAAACAAGCAAAACCATCATTGCTTTTAAATGTCGGAAAATTAAATTCATACTTTTGACAAAGCTTTTAAGGTGCTGGAATGAGGTTCACAACAACCCCTGGTTAATAATAAAATTTTCTACCTGATCCGTTCCAATGCCATCTTTTAAATTTGTGAAAGTAAAAGGTTTTTCACCTCGCATCTTTTTAGCATCACGATCCATTATGTCCAGAGAAGCACCCACATAGGGAGCTAGGTCAATTTTGTTGATGACCAGTAAGTCGGACTTGGTTATGCCTGGGCCGCCTTTACGGGGAATTTTATCCCCAGCGGCCACATCGATAACATAAATAGTCAAGTCCGACAGTTCAGGGCTAAACGTTGCTGCTAGATTATCGCCTCCGCTTTCTACAATAATCATATTCAAACTTGGATACTTATGGCACAGATCATCTATTGCAGATAAATTTATGGAGGCATCTTCCCGAATAGCTGTATGGGGGCAACCTCCGGTTTCCACGCCCATGATTCGTCCTTCTTCCAGAGCTTCATTTTGGATTAAGAATTGAGCATCCTCTTTGGTATAAATATCGTTAGTAACAACCGCAATTTGATACTTGCCTCTCATTTTTTTGCATAGGACATTGACCAAAGCCGTTTTCCCAGAACCTACTGGTCCTCCAATTCCCACACGTAATACTTGTTTATTAGTCATATTTTTTAAGATCTAAATAACCGGGTGTATTGGGTTTCATGAAGAGCACTGGCTATTCCCTGGCCTGGCGCTGTATAGCCTATGTCTTCATCATTTAACGATAAACCTGTTGAAACCAGTTCTGGAATTATTTCAATGACCGAAGACAATATTTTCTGACCACTGGTTTGCCCCAAAGGAACCAGTTTGATTGCCGCTAAAACCTGATTTTCTGCCCACATCCATAAATATCCCCAAGAAGTATCATTAATCGGTAATTTCCAATGCGCTGCCCCTAAAGAAAATAGGGTGAGAAAACATGCTCCGGATTTTTCTCTCCACTCAACCGCTTCTGAAATTCCTAGCTCTCCCAACAAACGCGCCAAAGCACGAGCCAGCTGTACCTCTTCCGCCTGAAGCTCTCCTGAATCACGACTTGCAAACAAATAATCATTCCAATAGAGAACATTTTTTTTGTCATTGACCGACCATGCTTTATGTAAGCGTGACAGAATAGGAATGTCTAAATTTGTTAAGGAGTTTTCCAAAAGTCCTTTAATCCATATTGAAGATGTGTTGTCATCTTTTACCCAATCCGAAGAAACCGCAAATTCCAAACCCTGTGAATAGGCGTAAGCTCCAACAGGAAGCATTGGGCTGCACAACTGCATTAATCGTAAAGTTTCTCTTGGTCGGTCAGAGTTCACTTTTCACTTATGCTTCGTTAGGATGAGAATGGGAGTGGCTGGAATTTACGCTATAAGCTCCTCCTTCCGGTTCAAATGGAGACAATTCGTGTTTCACAGAAAGCCCCAGAGACTTAACCATTTCTTCCAATACATGGTCCCTTATAAAGCGCAAACAGTTTTCCTCAATTTGAAGAGGAACGTGCCGGTTTCCCAAATGATAGCAAGCTCGTGCAAAAAGAAAATTGTCCTTTGTGGAAATAACAGCGACCTCTTCATCTGCAGCGCAGATTTCGACGATTAATCCATTATCCGCACACAAAAAATCACCGTGGCGCAAAATACTTCCCCGTTCCAGCATCAAGGCTGCTTCCTGATTATCATCCAAAGTAACTCGTAAACGGCTCTTCTGCCTTTTCTCAAAGGGAAGGGTCAGGCTTGTAGAAGGTTTGACAGGAGTGTCGAGTTTTTTTGTGATGGTTAACATTTTATTTGGTTCAAATTAAAAAAGAAAATAACGTTGCGCCAAAGGTAATTCTTTTGCCGGTTCACAAGTCAAAAGCTCACCATCAGCTCTAACTTCATATGTTTGCGAATCCACTTCTATTTTTGGGAGATAGTTATTGTGGATAAGATCTTTTTTAGTAACGCGGCGTGTATCACGGACTGAAACCAATCGTTTGTTTAATTTAAGTTTCTCACTCATTCCATTTTCAGATGCGGCCTTTGATACAAAGCTCACACAGGTTTCACTTCTAGCTCCTCCAAGTGCCCCAAACATAGGTCGATAGTGAACAGGTTGAGGCGTTGGAATCGAAGCATTGGGGTCTCCCATGGGAGCCGCTACAATCATTCCTCCCTTAATAATCAGGGCCGGTTTGGCTCCAAAAAATGCGGGTTTCCACAATACAATATCCGCTAGTTTGCCCACTTCGATGGAACCAACTTCGTGGCTGATACCATGGGTGATGGCTGGGTTGATCGTATACTTGGCCACATAGCGCTTAGCACGAAAATTATCATTATCAGAAGTGTCCGGGCTTAACGGTCCTCGTTGTACTTTCATTTTATGAGCGGTTTGCCAGGTTCGACAGATAACTTCCCCAATTCGCCCCATAGCCTGAGAGTCGGAAGCGATCATGCTAAAAGCTCCTAAATCATGAAGGATATCTTCAGCAGCAATTGTCTCTCGCCTTATACGCGATTCAGCAAACGCAACGTCTTCAGGAATTTTTGGGTCTAGATGGTGACATACCATGAGCATGTCTAAATGTTCATCAATAGTGTTAACCGTATAGGGGCGGGTTGGATTAGTGGATGAAGGCAGTACATTCGCTTCACCGCAAGCTTTAATAATATCCGGAGCATGTCCACCACCGGCACCTTCAGTATGGTAAGTATGAATCGCCCGGCCTTTAAACGCTGCTATAGTATCTTCGACAAAACCGGATTCATTCAAAGTGTCGGTATGAATGGCAACTTGAACATCAAAACTGTCTGCAACTGTCAAACAATTATCGATTGATGCGGGAGTCGTCCCCCAATCCTCGTGCAATTTTAATCCCATTGCACCTGCAAGGACCTGTTCTTCAAGAGCGGCAGGCAGACTGGAATTACCTTTACCCATAAATCCAAAATTCATCGGCAATTCTTCTACCGCCTGATACATGCGGTGAATATTCCATGGCCCCGGTGTGCAAGTTGTCGCGTTGGTACCCGCGGCCGGTCCTGTTCCACCACCCAGCATGGTTGTAACACCAGACATGAGTGCTTCATCCACCTGTTGCGGACAAATAAAATGGATATGAGCATCCAGGGCTCCCGCAGTGGTTATAAGCCCTTCCCCTGCAATCGCTTCGGTTCCAGGGCCGATAATGATGTCAACATCAGGTTGTATGTCAGGGTTCCCGGCTTTACCTATTCCGACAATCCGACCCGATTTAATTCCAATATCAGCCTTGACGATTCCCCAATGATCGAGGATCAAAGCATTCGTTATGACAACATCCACCGATTCTTTGGAAGTTCTTTGGCTCTGGCCCATTCCATCCCGAATTACCTTTCCACCACCAAATTTGACTTCCTCTCCATAGGAAGTTTTATCCTGCTCCACTTCAATCCACAGTTCCGTATCTCCTAACCGTACACGATCACCGGTTGTGGGGCCGTACATATCTGCGTATGCTCGTCTACTGATCTCACTCATTGCTCACTCTCCAACTGTCCCATAATTTTCCCATTGAACCCATAAACCTGCCTGGAACCTGAATAGGCAACCAATTCGACTTCCCTTTTTTGTCCTGGTTCAAATCTTATAGCTGTCCCGGCAGGAATATTGAGCCGGAAGCCTTTTGACTCTTCACGGTCAAATTTCAAAGCGTCATTTGTTTCAAAAAAATGATAATGCGATCCTACTTGAATAGGTCTATCTCCAGAATTAGCAACCATGATACGTATTGTTTTGCCATTATTATTGAGAGTAATATTTCCTTCTTTTACTTTTAATTCACCGGGAATCATTGGAAATCTCCATTTACGGAATCGGGTTGTGAACGGTAACCAACTTGGTGCCATCAGGAAAAGTGGCTTCTACCTGCACTTCGGGTATCATTTCTGGAATGCCTTCCATAACTTCTTCACGTTTTAGCAGTGTAGTTCCATAGCTCATTAAATCTGCAACACTTCTTCCATCTCGCGCGGCTTCCAGGATGGCTGCTGAAATAAAGGCAATGGCTTCAGGATAATTAAGTTTTACCCCCCGAGCCAACCTTCTTTCCGCCAATAACCCTGCCGTAAAAACCATTAACTTGTCTTTTTCTCTAGGGGTAAGCTCCATCTTTTTCCTCTCTTAACATAGATAACTAAATGCTCATATCCAAAATACAATATTACGTAATATCAAGTTTTCCAAATGCGCGGTTCTACTGCGTCATAACCGATTACTTCCTGTCGTAAAATTTTCCAAGCCCTAATAAAACAATTTCTAGCTCTCTCAACACTGCTCCCTAAAAAATAGCAGAGGATAATACCATTCATCTGAGTTACAGAAAACAATTCTTGATCTATTGAATCATTTTTTATCTTTCTTAAAGAATCCAGCAATCCTGTTTTGTCAGTTACGCAAACCATACTCCCTATCACGGGGAAGCCAAGCAATCCCCACTTAGCGTATAGATCTGGACCCTCTCCTTTTAACCGCAAACGTTCAATCCGAAGAGGTCTGCCTTCTCGCCAAACTTCAAAATTTTGATCTAACTCACCCAGACTAAAAAGTTCCTCAGAAGCGGGTCGCCCTAAGCAGGAAATTTCCCAACCTATAAAATGACTTTCGCAGGATAATTCAATTTTTGTTTTAATCTGAGCTTTGGTGCCTGAAAATAATATATTTTCCGATGGAAGCCATTCCAATGTTCCTTCAGGTGCAACTTTTAAAACCTGTCGCTGTCTGGCCACAGGCCCTGCACTCCGATAAAACTTCCCCGCAGCTGGAGTTGTGATTAGAGCATGTGCGTTTGGATTTACATCAATACATATATTTAAGCAATCCCCTCCGACCACCCCTCCGGGCGGATGTAATATATAAACGTGGCATGTTCCATTTATCTCTGGATAAAAGGGTTTCTGAACTTGCAAAGGACCGAAGTGTTTCCGATGGCTAAGTATCGTCCTGTGGTTAGACTTGGAAAACTCCAATACCAGTTGAGCTTTCCATTCTGTATTCGATTCTATTTCTTTAAATTTAGCCGTAAGCATAAATCCAATGACGGTGAAAACATCTCTTTAACTAAAATCAGTTATGTAATAAGCAAAATTTACGCCAATAATGAGATGTGAAAATAATATTAAAAAGTTCAATTAAATTAAAGGCTTATGAATTTTAAAATTGAAGATGTAATTATCTTTTTTTGGATGAATGCTTAAAAATAAAGCACTGTTTCAGAAAAGGCCAGTGAAAGGTTGCCACAGGCCATGGATGCTAGAATCATGCAAGCAGAATTGTGTTTAGAGAGACACCCTATTATGAATGGCTTGTTGACAAATGTTCGCAATATGTTATTGTGCGGTTACAAAGTGGATAATATTAAAGGCTAGGGGCCCGCATGGTTAAGAGACTACCAAAAGAAAAAATTTCGCTATCAATTTATGTGAGTCCGAAATGCAAACAAAAACTGGAGTGCCTTCAACAACTCTATTTTATTTCAGGCAAAAGATTGTCACTCAGCCAAATCGTTGAAGAGACTATAAATTTTATTTACAACACAGCTTATCTTTGCCAAGACAGTGTTTTTTGGAAAGGCTTTGCCAAAGTTGGAAAATTATTTGATACCAGCGAGGCAACAATGAAAGAAATAGAGGAAGTCTTATCGATTGTTCAAAGCAAAAAGGCCGCAGCAAAGGAAATTTTGCATGTTCCCGTAAGCATAAAAGAAAATGTTGTAGAAGGAGTTAAAGAGAAATTTTCAAAAAATAAATAGGTAAGTTGGATGGGGAACCTGCTGTAACAGGTCCCCATCCGGGTATTATTAATTCTCCGGGTAGGATCATTAACAATGGGAAAAGTGTATCTTCAATCAGTTGTACTGTCAAAATTAAACGGTAAAAGCTTTTTAAATAATGGCTCTATGTACGCTCATTGCGTGTGTGGGGCCTTTTTTATTTTCTGTATGTATTGGAATTCTTTAATGAAATTCCCCTTGGAGCCGCCTGCCTTTACCTTAGTCGAGGTAGGAGGTGGAGATGGGAATTTAACAATTCCCTTTGGTGAGTCTGTTTTATGAATGTTTGGAATATTACAACTATTAACTGGTGCGCTGGCCTCCTGAGCAACGACGACGCGCCACTGCACGGAGGGAGGAGCGAAAGAGGCCAGCGGTGTTACTCCCCCGAGTAACACCACCCCTAAAGTGTAATTAGTATTTTTATTATTAATTTTAATTTTTCAGGTTTTAGCTATGGAATCAAATAATTACAGGGCTGTGTTCCAAGGTTTGGACACCCTTCATATCGTCTATATCGGTTATTTAGATCCCGATTGGTGGGAATCATCGGAATTAAAGGTAAAGAAGAGAAAGGCTCAAGAGAGAAAAGAAGTCCCTTACGTGAAGATTGGTTCCAATTCTTGGGAGGTATCGCCCAGAGGCACTCGTGAATATGTCTATTGCCTCATGCGGGATGGTTGGAGGGTTTATGTTCAAAGTGCCCGTGGAATGAAACCTATTTACAATCAATTAAAAATTGAAATTCCCTCGTCCAGACTTCGTTTAGGGCTTGAAGATTTGGATAAGGAGTTTCGAGCTATAGCTCTTTGCATTCTTTCTCTTGGCGGTGAGAGAGTTCAAAGGGTGGATATCACTGCCGATATTTCTGGGTTTCCCATGAACGATCTTAATGCTTTTCATTTTTATGGATTCCCCACAAAGATGAAGTCCATTAACAGCGACCTGATGTTAGAAAATTTTTATGCATTGGGAAGAGATTCAGACCTAGAAACTGTGGTGGTAGGAAAAAATCCTCAGCTACGAATTTATGACAAAAAGAAACTAGCGATTCAACAAGACCCTGATTGGTTTGAGTGTTGGTGCGGAAAAAGTTATGAGGAAGTTCTGGAGTTGTACGAGGGAGACAGTAATAAGATTCCTGAAATAACACGTTTTGAATTTCAACTTCGAGCGTACACCCTCAGAGAATTTCAGATTAATTCTTATGACGATCTGATGGAAAAGATTCAGGGGCTATGGGATTACATGGGGAATAAATGGCTGGAGTTAAAAATAGATGATCCCAACGTAAAAGTTAAACGCAAGCTCCCAATTGCTCCTATTTGGACATTTTTGAGAACTCTTAAGTTCAACGGGAACTTGAAATTAAAACGAGTCAAACCTTTTGCTCATGACAGCTCTAAAAACTTTGAGCAAATTATGGGCCATTTCTCTTCGTTTCTTGCTAAAGAGAAAATTCATTTATTGGGAAGTAATGAAGAACATTTTAAAAAAGAGTTGTTGTGGATTTTTGAGACGTTTTTTCTTAATTCAGAAAAGTGGGACTGGATAAAATTTGTGTCGGCATTTCGCCAAAAGAATAACCAATTTAACGGTATCTAAACTATGGAAGATAAATTTTTTACAGTTAATGAACTGTCAAAGTATCTAAATGTTAAAGGAAAGACCATTTATTCATGGGTGAGTAAAAGCGTTATACCTTTTTACAAACTGCAAGGCGTTATACGCTTTAAAAAGGTCGAAATCGATTTTTGGCTAAAAAATAAATGCAAAAAATTTGAGGGTCTTTTCGGCCTCTGATATGATTGCTAACACAGATAAGAGGAAACCAGACCTGAGTATCAGCTTCCAGAAAGGAGGTTGTTAATGGGCTTATATAGACAAGCGGGAAGCACGGTCTGGTGGATGAGTTATTCGTTTCGAGGGCGACAGGTCCGCAAGTCAACGGGAACGACTAGTAAAAAGGTTGCTGATTCGATCCTTTCTAAAGTCAAAACTGAGATTGCGGAGGGTGCTTATCTTGAATCGATGAGGGGCAAGAACAAAACTTTTGCTGATGTGGCTGAACGGTATTTATTAGAAGTTACGCCGGATAAAAAGCCAAGCACGCAAAGGGATGACAAGTTCTATGCCAGGACTTTATGCAAGTTTTTTGGTACATTCCGCCTCAACGAAATCACAGCGGATTTAATCACTCAATATGTCCTCAAGCGAAAGAAGAAAATAGGACCGAGTTCCATCAACCGTGAACTTGCGTTTCTTTCTGCATCATTCAACAAAGCTTATAAGCTTTGGAGTTGGTGTCGGGAGAATCCGGTTAGCAAGATAAAACGGGAGAAGGAAAAGAAGCGGGTTAAGTATTTTTCTGATGAAGAGTTTAGATTAATATTTTCTCTGCTTGCTGAATGGGTCAAGCCTGTTGTTCTGTTAGCGAAAAATACAGGGTTGAGACTTTCAAACGTCGTTAATTTGAGATGGGCAGAAGTAAGCCTTAAGGAAAAGCTCATTGTCTTGGATGGCGAGGTTATGAAAAACTCAGAAACTTTGGGAATGCCCTTGAATCAGGTTGCTATGGATGTAATTGGCACTTTGTTCAAGACTAGGAAACTCCATCACAAGTTTGTTTTTTGTCATGAGAATGGAGATTCTTATACTACTTATGGGGTTTCTAAAGCTTTTAAGAAAGCCTGTATTAAAGCAAAGCTTCCTGATTTTCGCTTTCATGATTTGAGGCATGACTTCTGCTCAAAGTTGGTTCAATCGGGAGTTGATCTTTATACCGTGAAAGAGTTGGCGGGACATAAGGACATCACCACGACTCAGCGTTATGCTCACTTGAGTAGAGCCAAATTGAAGCAAGCAATATCGGTCCTAGACTAATTATCATAGTTTTATCATAGTCGGTAAAATCGGCGAGTTTTGAAACTTGTAAGGCTTTGTAAAAATGGAGCCAGCGGGCGGAATTGAACCGCCGACCTACTGATTACGAATCAGTTGCTCTACCCCTGAGCTACGCTGGCATGTGTCTATTTAAGATTGAAAGAATGTACTTTACATCGTCTTCTCTGTAAAAATCAACCGCTTAGTTCCCCCTACCGAGGTGGGCCAAAGCCCTCTCTGGCCTGCAAATGATCTGGCAATTATTTTACACTGGGTGTATATAAGTATTCGTCTGCATTTTACGAGGAGCTGGCAAAGGTATGAAAGCAATTGGATACCAATTTGATACGGAAAAGAAAGCTGGCTCTTTCGTTGAATTTGAACAACCCACACCGAAACCCAAAGACTACGATTTACTGGTAAAAATAGAAGCCGTATCTGTTAATCCGGTTGACTACAAGGTTCGCCAGAGGATTAATGATTTACAGAATCTCCCTAAGATTCTTGGTTGGGATGCCGCCGGTGTTGTCGAATCGGTAGGTGAAAAAGCCAGTCTTTTTAAACAAGGAGACCGTGTTTTTTATGCAGGAGACATCACCCGAAGTGGTAGCTATGCTTCTCACCAATTAGTGGACGAACGCATAGTAGGTCATATGCCAAAATCGTTGGACTTTGCAGCAGCAGCGGCTTTGCCTCTCACCAGTATCACTGCATGGGAAGCCCTTTTTGATCGCTTGAAAATTAATCCCGCAGTAGATAAAGACAAACAAATTCTTATCATTGGTGGTGCCGGAGGGGTGGGTTCCATCGCAATTCAACTCGCCAAGCAAATTGCCAACCTACGGGTAATTGCTACCGCATCGAGAGAAGAAAGCCGGCAATGGTGTTTATCTTTGGGTGCCGATGAGGTTATCAACCACCACTCAAACATGATTGAGCAATTCCAGCAACAGGGCCTCGCCTCACCTGAATATATTCTTTGCCTGAACAATACAGATTATCACTTTAAGACGATGTCTGAGTTGATAGCACCGCAAGGAATGATTTGCAGTGTTGTGGAAACATCACAAAATCATCAACTGGATAAATTAAAATCTAAAAGTGCCGGGTTTGTCTGGGAGTTTATGTTTACAAGGTCCCTGCATAAAACGAGTGACAGGGTGAAACAGCATGAACTGTTGAACTCTATTGCTGACCTGATCAATTCAGGAAAAATTAAAACAACATTAAATGAAATTTTCGGTCAAATGTCTGCAGAGAATATCATGGCCGCGCATAATCAATTGGAGGCAGGTTCAAGCATCGGGAAAATTGTTCTCACTCAAACTAATTAGTCAAAGCAGGGATCCTCTTCGCTCCTTCCCACCGGCTGGCTCGCCGGCAGAACTTTGGCTTGTAAAAGATCTGGCAAATGTTTTACATTGGTTGTATATAAGTAATCATCTGCTTTGCAAAGTGGTTGTTATTTCGTGTGTGGGTTCATTGTTTACTCAACCCGGTCTTCAATGCCGACCACCCAATAATCTCTGCCTCTATCTTAATAAAGGAACGAATGGCCGAAGAAATTGACAAGAATGAGTTCGCCTGGATTAAAGAGGTGTTCAAAAAGAAAGAGGTTTTTACCGGACTCAGCT
>Ga0257121_1001080_pt1 | contig 21437 bp, 16 predicted proteins | sample SI106_100metaG_FD_190180 | JGI IMG/M metagenome (GOLD analysis project Ga0257121, IMG submission 190180) | Marine microbial communities from Saanich Inlet, British Columbia, Canada - SI106_100 | ecosystem: Environmental > Aquatic > Marine > Inlet | place: Canada: British Columbia | collected... | reverse complement strand
GACCCCTGACTACATTGTAGTTGGGGGTTTTTTTATGACCGAAAATCTAGAATTATACCCATTAATTTGTGTAGTTTTAATATCAACGAATAAACGTAATACGTTTATCGTATCGTTGGTACAAATTTATAGCCACATATTGATTATGAAAACAATTAAACAAGTATTAGGATTTATTATACTAATTATTGGTCCAATCTGGATAATACAATCAGTAGCTCTTATTATAGGATTAGTTACTGGTTATGAGACATTATATGAATTTTTCAATACTCCAATTATAATTGATGGAGAGGAAAGTTCTGGTATATCTTTTAGTGGTTGGCAACTAGAGTTTTGGACTGTGATTATTTCTTCTATTTTATTAAAACTTGTAGGAGGAAAATTTAGTAATCTAAACTATAAAAACGGACACTCCGATAATAATGAATAAAACTTGAACCAACAATGGGTATAGGATATAGCCGCTGTAGCCAACGCTCCACCAGCCAACACCCCATACCCAGAACGTTGTGTGTAATTACGATTTAACAAATTATTTCTTTTATGACTGAATCACTAGCGGCAATAATCTTCACTATACTAACGGGTATCGTTCTGATTTTTCAAGGGTGTTTAGCACTTGGATTGCCTTGGGGTAAAGCATCTATGGGAGGAAAGTATCCTGGGAAATATCCACCAAAAATGAAGATGGTTGCTATAATTAACATGGTAATATTGAGTGTTTTTGTTGCAATTGTATTGTCAAAATCTGACCTACTCTTTCCACAATTAAAACCAATTTCAAATATTGGAATTTGGTTTGTTGTCGCATTTATGGCTTTAGGAACAGTTTTGAATACAATTACTCCAAGTAAAATTGAAAGAATCTGGGCTCCAGTTGCCTTTTTTCAATTAATCACAAGCCTAATTATTGCAATTGGTTGACGCCAAAAAAATATTTACTTTACCAGTATTCCCATTCTAAAGTAGGAAGGATAGATAACTATCTTGCATTGGTCCGATTTCAGGCTGAGTTATTAAGAAACATCCTTGATTTACACAAAGAATAAATTAAAGACTAAACGTCACCCAATCAAAAACACACAAGGAGATTTGCTCAAGTCATAGGCATTTTCTCTCCAGTCTTCCACGCTCATCGCTCGAACTCGCTGATTGTGTAGCGTAATGTTTGAAGCGATACAGAGCTGTGTGTGATCCGCTAGCTCATTCAATAAATCTTCTAATACATTCATGTTTCTATAGGGCGTATCCATGAATATTTGTGTGTAGCCCTTTTTTCTAGCTTCAAACTCATAAGTCTTTAACGTTCTAATACGATCTTTTCTGTCTTTAGGCAGGTAACCATGAAAGCTAAAATTTTGCCCTGAAAATCCACTACCCATTAGAGAAAGTAAGATGGAGGATGGTCCTACAAATGGAATTACCTCAATTTTTTGAGAGTGCGCCAAAGAAACAATATCCGCTCCAGGATCTGCAACACAGGCACACCCCGCATCAGAAATTACACCTACATCATGGCCTTCAATTAGCCAGTGTAATCCTTTCATGGTGTCTTGTTCTGTACTGCGTTTATTCATTTCGATGAACATGGACTCATCAATTGGAAATTGACGATCCATTTTCCGGAGTAATCTTCTCGATGACTTGAGGTTTTCAACAATAAAGTGTCTAATCCCGGATGCTTTTAGGATTACATCTTGAGGTATAATGTCTTGTATGGACTCACCACCAAGCGTATTAGGAATGATATATAAACTTCCTGCTTTAGTCATTTTTTAGTTTTTCAATTATTATATCTGTTGACCTATCCAATAGATCAAATACATGATCAAACCCTGCTTGTCCACCATAATAGGGATCTGGAACTTCCTGAATGTTATTGGAATATCCGAGTTCGTCTAAAATTAGTTTGACCTTTTTTATGTCTTTGTCGTTTCTGGCTAATCGGGTGACATTATGGTAATTGGATTTGTCCATCACATAAATGAGGTCGAAATTGTCGTAATCTGAGACCTCAAATTGGCGTGCTCTTAGAGATGAGATGTCTATGCCATTCTTCATGGCCGTTTCAGTCATTCTTTCATCAGGAGGCCCTCCAACATGGTACTTAGCGGTGCCCGCTGAATCTACAATAGCAGCAAGGCCATCACGTTTCACTTTACTTCTGAGTAAACCATCTGCTAATGGTGATCTGCAAATATTCCCCAAACAAACCATTAAAATATTCATGTTGCGAATATAATTAGAATCTCTTGAATGATTATTGATAAAGCTTTCGGCCTTTCCATTTCTGCTTTCTAAAATAGAAGGAAAATAAAATAAATAGGTTGTAAATGGGAAATAGCAATCCATAAAACGGAATGAGTAGAGTCAGGATGTTTTTCTTAATTGAATAGAAATATACCGAAAGAAATGAGAGATCAATCCCGCATTTAAGTAAAAATATAATGCCAAAGGTTTTTGGGTCTTCAAGTATCCAATAAATAAAAAAGCTGAAAAAAGAAACGGTAAAAATGAATTGAACGATGGCCCAAAAATTCAGCAATCCGTCTTTGATTAATAAGGATTTTCCAAACCATCGAGTCCTTTGACTAATGTATCCTAAAAAAGAGGAAGGGCTTTGAGTTGTTATTCGACACAGCTGATTCGATGCACAATACACTTTCTTGTTTTGCTTTATCATATGACGCAATAGAAACATATCATCACCACTCAAAACATGTTCGTGTGCATTCAGATTTATGCATTCCAGGTAGGCATTTTTTTCGAAAAGTAAATTTGCTCCATTACACATGATGGGCCTTTGCCAATAAGCACTGGCTTGATTTACGAAATTTGCAAGATAAAAATCAATTTCACCGATGGATTGTACAATGTTTTTCGATTCAAAGTGCACAGGTAATACGATCAGGTCTGCTACTTCAAGTTTTTGAACGTCAGTAAAATAATTGTCTTCAAATTGAATGTCTGCATCCCAGCATAATATATATTTCGTTGTGGCTCTCTTTACACCTTCTTGTATTGCTGATTTTTTACCAAAAGCTGCCTCATTTAATGAGTGATTAGCGATTAAACTAGGATTCATTTTTTCAAACAATTCTGACCAGTTATCCTCCGAATGGTCGTTAACAAAGATGAATTTAGACGGGAGTATTTTTAAACGGTTAATGTTCTTGAGAAGAATAGAAAGGTTATGATATTCATTTCTAAAGGCCACAACGACAGTCAATTCCGAGCGTCTTATTGTTGAATCAGCCTTTGTTGTATTCACCTTTTGTGTATTTCTCCATCCGATGATGAGTATGAAATAAAAGAGGAGATATAAAATGATTAGAATACTAAACCCAAGCATGCTGAGTACGTTTTTTCACAAGTAATGTAGCTATTAGAGCAGGTAATATTTGATTTAAAAGCCATGTACTAACTGCCGCTAAAATAATTGATGGTACCGCGATGCCGATAAGCGTGAGAATTGTTATGGCTACAGTTTCCCGGACAATTAATTTCCCCATGAACAAAGAAGGAGAAATGGTTATGGCCCCAAACATGAGCATCACCCAGATGATGAAGTCAGGATTAAATGGAACATCAAATACCATAAGGGCCAATATGAATTGAGCTACAAAAACGACATATCTGAACATTGAAAGGCAAAGCTGGGTAAGTCTTAGATCTCTTGAAACTACAACGCCACTAATTTGCTTAAAGAATCGAAAAGGAAGTTTTTCAATTATGGAATCTCCATAAAAATAGAGGAGATATAGACTTAAATTGGCAAGAATTAAAAGTAAATGGTAGAGTACATGAATAGAGCTAGAATAAATAATTTGAAATGCAACGAGTCCCATTGAAATACTCATGATAAATTGTGCTCCATTAGAAGCAATGGTATTTACGATGATTTTCTTTCGACTTGATTTTGGAAAATAGAGCATACGACCAATAAAATTTCCAGCATAGGCAGGAGTAATGATTCCAGAGACAATTCCTGATAGAAAAGAATGTACCTTTTGTTTTTGATCAACAGTTTCATCTCGAAGGATGACATTCCATTTTTGCCATTCAATAAAAAGATTTAAAGGCATTAAGAAAATTAAAAACACGAGTGCATCATAGTGAATTGTAGATGTAAAAGATATGCCGTTGGGCAAATCGGAAAGTCTACTATTGAGGTAATAAATAAGCAAGCCTAAAACACCTAATTTTAACATTAGGAATGAAATCGAATGAAATTGTTTAGATTTAATCACTAAAACCAAATTGAGTGTCTGAAGATAAGATAATTCTCGGAATTGACCCAGGTACCACTGTAATGGGTTATGGACTTATTCATATAAAAAAGAAAGAAATTTCTATGCTCAATTTTGGAATCATTCAGCTTAAAAAAATAGAAACTCACCCCGACAAGCTCAAGCGTATTTTGGAGCGATTGAACGGATTGATATTAGAGTTTAAACCAGATGAAATGGCGATTGAAGCGCCTTTTTTTGGTAAAAACGTACAGTCTATGCTTAAACTCGGACGGGCGCAAGGAGTAGCCATTGCAGCAAGTCTGAATCACAATGTTCCGTATGAGGAATACTCTCCAAGACGAATAAAGCAAGCCATTACAGGAAGCGGAAGTGCTTCCAAAGAGCAGGTGGCAGCCATGCTACAAAGTATTTTAAGATTTGAAGAAATGCCTAAATATCTTGATGCTACTGATGGGTTAGCAGTTGCTTTGTGTCATCATTATTCAAATGGAATAGGTGAAAACAATAAGAACAAATCTGGATCATGGAAAGGGTTTCTAAATTCAAATCCAAATAGACTAAAATAGCAAGCTTGATAGAAGTATATACAGATGGTAGTTCAAGAGGTAATCCAGGACCTGGGGGGTATGGAATAGTGCTTTCGTACAACGCCAAAGAAAAGGAAATCTCGGAAGGATTTAGAAAAACCACCAATAATCGAATGGAGCTCATGGCCGTGATTGTTGCATTAGAATCTTTAAAGACAAATAAGATTCCAGTAAAGGTTTATTCTGATTCAAAATATGTTATTGATTCAATTACCAAAGGGTGGCTAAAATCATGGATCAAAAAAGGATTTAAGGGAAAGAAAAACAAGGACTTGTGGATGCGTTACGATAAAATCTCCACGAATTTTGAGATTACATTTCAATGGGTTAAAGGTCATGCGGGCAATATAAAAAATGAAAGGTGTGACGTATTGGCCGTCGAGGCTTCTAAAGAATCTACATTAAGTATTGATGAAAACTATGAAGCAATGAATAATGAAGGGAATGATTTATTCTGATTCGATTACAGTTACAAAACCGTGTTCATTGACAATCGTTCCTCCCAACATCTCACCTGAAAGCTTATAAAAATAAACACCATCTTTGCATTTTTCAGCTCCGTTATCTGTTCCGTCCCAAAGTAATACACCAGTTTGATCCACTTTGTCCCACATGACATTACCCCATCGATTTAGTATAAGAATGTTATACGATTTGAAACCGTCAAACGGTAATGTAAACAAGTCATTTACTCCATCATCATTCGGTGTAAATACATTTGGCACCCAAATGAGAGGGTCACTGATGTCAATAATTACCGAATATTCATCTGTACAGCCTATTGCATCCGTTATCGTCAGAACTACAGGGTATTGACCGCTTGTAGGATAGCTTTCTATTTGAGACTCACTTGTTCCGCTATAAACCAAATTACTATTCCCAAAATTCCAGGCCCAGCTTATTATCGGGGTACTATCAAAACTGGAACCGTCTACGAATGTAATTTCCTCATCTTGGTCAGCGGGGTTTGGAGTTGCTGTGAAAAAGGCATTTAAACCATCGTCTGCAACCGAGATTTCATTTAAAGGATAAATCACTTCACATCCCAATTCATCCATAATAGTAACTTCAGGAAAATAGGTATCTGCCTCTGGGAAATTATAAAAGAAGCTAAGTGTGTCTTGCATGGTATTCCCATCTCCTAAATTCCATATGATAGAAGAAATATCAACGGGATCGTTCATTACAAAGTTTGCACCTTGAGCACATTCTCCAGGCGTTTGAAACCAGCTTGGATCACCACTTGGACCACCTACGGTGAGGTAGTCTACTAAAACGGTATCGTCTGTGCAGCCATAGGAATCTGTTATTGAAAGAGTTAGGGAGTAAGTGCCAGGAAGGGCATAGGTGTTACTCGGGTCTTCTAAAACAGATTGATTTCCGTTACCAAAATTCCATACCCATGATTGAATTGATCCATATGAAAAAGAGGAATCCTCGTATGTTCCAAATATAGGAGGACATGTATACTCGCCTTCAGAATTAATTGCGGCTCCAGTGAAACTGTAATTAGGATATGCTGTGGGTATTGAAACAGTAATTAGGTTACTCGCGGTATCAGTACATCCATTTGCATCTGTTACTACTAAGTCGAGTTCATGTGTTAAGCTCGTTACACCAAAGGGGGCAGACGATTCATTGAAAATAGTATTCAGGTTGGTTTCATCAGAAAAACTATCTCCATCGACAAACCATTCGAATGTTAGAGGTTCTAAGCCATCTGAAGCATTAGAAGTAATAATATTTCCACCATTACATATGACATTTTGCACGGAGTAAAACGCATTAGGTTCTGTTATAGTAATGGGAATTGATGCCGGTGTTGATCTACACCCAAACTCATCTATGGCGACGAGCTGACCATAATAAATACCACTCCCTATAAAGGTATGTTCAATAGGGTTATTGTCATTCACTGTAATTGTTGATGCATCATCAGTAAAACTATATTCGAAACTCGTTAAGTCGAGCCCGTTAAGTGATATTGAATTGTTAGTAAAAGTTACCAAGAAAGGAGAGCACCCTACACCATTATCTGGGGACAGCACAGCAAAAGGATTTGCCAGAACGGTTACCGGTAAGGTTGCTGTTGCAGAACACCCCACGCTATTAATGGCATTTAGTGTCACGGTATAATTGCCGGGAGTCGGGTAAGAATAGCCAATATCAGGGCCATCACTTATAACATCTCCATTCCCCATATCATACTCCCAAGCGGTTAATGGGTGTGGGGTTGGTGGGTCAGACCATGAGGTACTCGAATCAAACAAGTACAATGAATCTCCTGAACAGATGGAATCATTGGAAAGAGAAAAGTCCGGACTAACAGTAGATATATTGACCTCTCTTGTAGAGCTATCACTACACCCTGTTGTATAATTATGAATGACCTGCTCAATGGTATAGGTACCGTATTGAGAAAAGAAGTGACTGTAATTACCCATATCAAGGTCATCCAGTTCTGGGTCATCCAAAGTATCGTTGGGCATTCCGTCGCCCCATTCCCATATCATTAGGATATCGTCTGGGGTTTCGCCATGAACGGCTTCATCAGTGAAAGACACTTCTACAGGAAGGCTGACAGGATTACAATATAGGGTTTCATCTGGCGCAAATTTTGAGACAGGAGCGTTGATGTAAATGAGAGAATCAATTTGTAAAGAATCTATACAACCCCTATAATCAACAACAAGTAAAACATCAAAATATCCAGTGTCAGATGAATATTGAAAGGTTGGATTTGCCTCGGTTGAATTCCCATCTGTAAAATCCCAGAAATAATTAATTTCTGTTGAGTCAGGAAAACTAGGAGTCGTTGTGATAAAGGAATTAAAATTAAAATCAGTCTTAATGCAATTTATTGTCGTATCTACTGTAAAGTCTAGGGAGTTTAATTCTCCAACTGATATGTATTCAGAAAGATTTACTATTCCGTTACATCCTGAAGCAGTTGAGATTTCTAATGTCACATCATAAAGCCCATTTGTGTAGGTTTGAATAGGAGGGTTTTGACCAGAAAATGTTTGTCCATTTCCAAAGTCCCATTCCCAGCTTGTAATTGGATTTAATGGATTTGGGGTACTTGAAGTATCACTAAACTGAACATCTAAAGGATTGCACCCACCCGTTACATCCGCAACGATGTAAGGAACTATTTCTTCAATGTATATGTAGTCAACAATGGTTGTAACTCCAGAACATCCATTTGCTGTTACCATAGACAAAGAAACGGTATAGCTGCCACTCGAATTATATGTTTGTGAAGGTGGGTTTTCACCAGAGAAGGTTTGTCCGTTCCCAAAGTCCCATAAATATTCAACACCTCCCGCCGAAGTGTTAATGAAATTTATTGTTGCCGGAGAACAGTCTGTAGTAATGTCAGAGGTGAAGGATGGAGTTGGTGTTGCCTCAACCGTAATATCTGCAGCTATACTACCGGAACATCCGGAATTTGTATTGTCAGAGGACAATTGAATACTATAAACACCAGGTGCTCCAAAAGTGAATAATGGATCTTGAGAGGAGCTATTTCCTTGACCACCAAAATTCCAATCCCATTGATTGGCACCCGCTGTTGAGTTGTCGGTGAATTCAACCAATTCTCCTACACAAACTACTGTTGGAAAGGAAAAGTCTGCTTGATAATTAGAAATGGTGATCTCTTCAACTGAACTGCCTGAACACGAGTTATCGGTATTAACCATGTTAAGAGAAATGGTATATGTCCCAGTAGAATTGTAGGTCTGATCTGGCGGATTTTCGATTGAAGAAGTATTTCCATTTCCAAAATCCCATTCATAAGTATATTCACTTCCAGAGTCAGAATCATTTTGAATACTCAAAGTCAATGGTACTGTGCATCCTAATCCTAAGGGAGTGAATGAAACAGTCGGTGATGGTAAGATGGTAATGTAAGAGGGCTTTACCTCAGCGTCAGCTTCTCCTGCAGTATTGGTGGCCACAAGAGTTACGGTATACGTGCCTTCTAAAAAATAAACATGAGATGTAGATTCGTCACTCGAACCATTTCCGTCGCCAAAGTCCCATACATACTCTTGTATTTCTGGCCCACCATTTAAAGAAGAATTATTAAGGAAATCAATCGTTTCTCCCACGCAAGCAGATAATGGCGTAGCTGTAAAGTCAGCAATGGGTGCTTGGGCATTGATTGCGCATACACAAAGCAAGCCCGAAAACAGGAGAAAAGGTAATTTAAGCATAGTTTAGTCGCGTAAATGTATAAAAAAGACGTGTCTTAACAACATTTAGATGCTTCATTATTAGATTATAATTGAAGAATACCATTTTTCAATGTTCCGAAAGTTAGTGTTTTTTCTTCTTGCCAAATCTTTAATTTGTTCTTCTGTTACTTTTCCAACACCAAAATATTTTGATTCGGGATGCGCAAAATACCAACCACTCACAGAAGCTGCTGGAGTCATAGCCAAACTTTCAGTTAGGTTTATTCCAATATTCTGTTTGACATTTAGTAAATTGAAAAGTCCAATTTTCTCTGTATGGTCAGGACATGCAGGATAGCCAGGGGCAGGCCTAATCCCTCTGTATTTTTCTTTTACAAGGTCTTCATTTGAGAGTTTTTCATTTTTAGAATATCCCCAAAAATCGATTCTAATGCGTTCATGCAAATACTCCGCCAAAGCTTCTGCAAGTCGATCTGCAAGAGCTTTTAGCAGAATAGAGTTATAGTCATCATGATCTTTTTCAAATTTTTCAATGTGCTGTTCAATGCCCAGGCCGGCAGTGACAGCAAACCCTCCTATGTAATCGATGTTTCCCGTTTCTTTTGGGGCAATAAAGTCTGCCAATGCCAAATTTGCCTGACCAGAAGCCTTTTTGGTCTGCTGCCTTAAGGTTCTTTGAATGTTTAGGACTTCAGAACGGTTTTCATCAGAATAGATTTCTATATCATCGCCTACTGTGTTTGCGGGAAAAATACCATAAACGGCCTTTGCCATTAACCAATGATTAGCGGTTATTTTTGTTAGCATTTCTTTAGCATCTCTAAATAAAGATTGCGCTTCTTCTCCCACTATTTTGTCTTCTAAAATGTTTGGAAACCTTCCATGAAGTTCCCACGTTTGAAAAAAGGGTGTCCAATCAATGTAAGGTGTAATCTCGTCAAGTGAAATATCATTCAAAACCTCCACGCCCAATTTTTTTGGAGCAACGACTGTTTCGTTATTAAAATCAAGTTTTAAATTGTTTTCCCTAGCTTTTTCTATGTTTAACAGAGTTTTGTTGCGCACATGTGCGGCATGATTTTTCCTTAATGTATCATACTCCACTTTTAAATCCGCGATAAAGGATTGTTTTTTATTTCCCAATAGGCTCTCAACAACCGTTACTGAACGAGAAGCATCAAGAACATGGATGGTATTCCCAAAATTGTAATGCTCGTCAATTTTAACTGCAGTATGCACCCTCGACGTTGTGGCTCCACCAATAAGTAGAGGTGTTTTCATTTGAACCCTTTCCATTTCTTTAGCAACATGAACCATTTCATCCAATGATGGTGTTATCAGACCACTTAACCCGATGACGTCAACATTTTTTTCAATTGCTGTGTCAATAATCTTTTGAGCAGGAACCATAACACCCAGATCAATAATTTCATAATTATTGCATCCCAAAACCACACCTACAATATTTTTCCCAATATCGTGTACATCCCCCTTCACAGTTGCCATAAGGATTTTCCCAGAGGATTGTATTTTTCCACCTTTTTCTTTTTCAATAAATGGCAAGAGATATGCTACGGCCTTTTTCATAACCCGTGCAGATTTCACAACCTGTGGCAGGAACATTTGGCCACTACCAAAAAGGTCTCCAACGACATTCATCCCATTCATTAAAGGCCCTTCAATGACCTCGATGGGTCGATTGTATTGCTGCCTACATTCTTCGACATCTAAATCTATATATTCAACGATTCCTTTGACTAAGGCATATGAAAGTCTTTCTTGAACAGTTGTATCTCTCCAGCTAAGATCTATTTCTTTTTTCTTTCCTTCACCTTTAACTGTTTCGGCATAGTTCAGTAATCTTTCTGTAGCATCTTTTCGCCTATTGAGCAGAACATCTTCAACATAAGTCAATAGCTCTTTGTCAATATCAGCATATATTTCAAGCATTGTTGGATTTACGATACCCATGTCCATTCCATGCGCTATCGCGTGGTATAAAAAGGCGGAATGCATGGCTTCTCTAACTTTGTTATTTCCTCTAAAAGAAAAGGAAACATTGGAAACACCACCGCTCACATGAGCACCGGGAAGGTTTTCTTTAATCCACTTTGTTGCATTGAAAAAATCCAAGGCATTGTTGTTGTGTTCTTCCATTCCTGTTGCCACTGGAAAAATATTTGGATCAAAAATGATGTCGTTTTTATCAAATCCAACGGAATCAATTAGGGTATGGTATGAACGTTTACATATTTCTATTCGTCGTTCATAATTATCAGCTTGTCCATTTTCATCGAAAGCCATAACAATTACGGCAGCTCCGTATCTTTTAATTATCGATGCTTGTCTTATGAATTCTTTTTCGCCTTCTTTTAATGAAATAGAATTGACAACACCTTTACCTTGAACACACTTAAGCCCAGCTTCGATAATTTCCCATTTAGAGCTATCAATCATTACAGGGACACGAGCAATATCTGGTTCTGAAGCAATGAGATTCAGAAACCTTACCATGGCTTCCTTGCCATCGATCATTCCTTCATCCATATTAATGTCAATAATTTGAGCACCGCCATTTACTTGATCCAAAGCTACAGCAAGTGCGGCTTCAAAATCGCCAGACTGAATCAATCGAAGAAAGGCACGAGAACCAGTCACATTGGTTCTTTCTCCAATGTTGATAAAGTTGCTTTCAGCCGTTACAATTAACGGTTCCAGTCCTGATAATTTGAGTGTAGTAATTGACATTAGTTTATACTTCTTGGTTTGTATTTTTTTGCTCTTTCTGCAATTTCATGTATATGATCGGGAGTAGTGCCACAGCATCCACCAATAATATTGATTAACCCATCTTTTAAAAAAACTTCAATTTGATCAGCCATCATTTCGGGTGACTCATCGTATTGTCCAAATTCATTGGGTAATCCGGCATTAGGATGGGCACTTACATGAAAAGGAGATGTTTTGTCCAGAATTTGTAAGTAAGGCCTCATAAGATTCGCTCCAAGCGCACAATTCAACCCAATACTTAATAATGGGACATGAGACAATGAAATTAAAAATGCTTCTGTAGTTTGACCTGTTAGCGTTCTTCCACTTTGATCAGTTATTGTACCAGAAACCATTATGGGAATATTCGTTTTCTTAAGTTCAAAAACTTCTTGAATCGCATAAAGCGCTGCTTTTGCATTCAATGTGTCAAATACAGTTTCGACAAGAAGAAGATCTACTCCTCCTTTCATCAATGCATCGACTTGTTCTTTGTAGGCATCAACCAGGTCATCAAAACCAACCGCTCTATATCCAGGGTCATTTACATCAGGGGAAATAGAGGCAGTTCGATTGGTAGGACCAATTGAACCAGCAACGAAACGAGGCTTGTCCGTAAATTCTTGAGCGACTTCCTTTGCGATTTTAGCACTCAAGTAGTTGATGTCATATACGGCTTCCTCTAAATCATAATCTGCTTGCGCAATCGAGGTTCCGGAAAAAGTATTGGTTTCAACAATATCAGCTCCTGAAGCAAAATATTCTCGATGTATACCCTTTATAATTTCAGGTCGCGTTATGGATAATAAATCATTATTTCCTTTGAGTGGTTTATTGTGATTTTCAAAAGCTCCTTCCCTAAAGTCAATTTCCTCTAAGTCATGCATTTGAATCATAGTGCCCATGGCACCATCCAAAATCAATATACGTTTTCTAAGTAGTGATTCAATAGTTTCTTTCATGTTATTAAATAATGGAAGAAAGGTAAAAGATTTGCGCTTATCTTTTCGGATGAACCGAATGGATTTGGCACCTTGCAAAAAATAAAAGCAGGTTGCCAAGGTTTCATCGGGCCAATCCCTCCACCTTTCTTCATAAGTTGAATTAAAGAACGTGAAGTAAAATTAATGTATTTTAGTTCTTGAAATATGATATATGAACGAAATCAGAAAAAAAAATCGTTTTGTGGCTGCATATGATGGTTTAATTGCTGTTTACAAGAGTGAGCAGAATTTTAAAATTCATCTTTTTGCTTTTTTTGCTGTTGTTTTTTCAGGGTTTTACTTTGGGATATCGCCTTTAGAATGGATGGTTGTATTGAGCTGTGCTTTTTTGGTCTTAACATGTGAAATTTTTAACACAGCCATAGAAAAGCTGTGTGATTATGTTCACCCAGAATTTGATTCAAATATTGGTCGAATTAAAGACATTGCTTCTGCTGCAGTTTTAACTTGTGCCATAATGAGTGTGGTAATCGGTATATTGGTTTTTAAGCCATACCTAATGAAAATGTTTGGTGGTTTAGCTTAAACAATGAACCTGGTAATGCTAGCACAATTTGTCTTAGCTCTAAATTCAATATAATAGCATGAAGGCTCGAAACTGAAAGATCTAATTTAGATACGAGTGTGTCAAAGTGTGTTTCTTTTTCTTTTTGAAGGATCTCTACAATTAATGATTCTTGTCTGGTTAAGTTGATTGTCACACTGACTTTTGATGAATTGATATTCCATCCCATGAGCTGGAATAAATCCCCTGTTTCTTCTAAAAGATGTGCTTTTTGTGTTTTTATTAATTCATTGCATCCTTTTGACAAATCAGAAAAAACAGAACCAGGAATCGCCATAACTTCACGATTGTAACCATTTGCAATTTCAGCGGTAATGATTGCCCCCCCCTTTGATGGAGATTCTACCACAATGGTTGCTTCTGACATTCCTGCAATTATTCTATTTCTTTTGGGAAAACAATATTTTGAAATTTTATGATCAATACCGTATTCTGTCAGTAAGCCTCCATTCTTCAACATCGCTTTGGCAAGGTTGCGGTTTGATCTGGGGTATATTGTATCTAAGCCATGACCGAGAACTCCAATAGTGGGTATTTGATATTTCACGCAACAATCATGAACAAAAGTGTCTATCCCATGTGCTAGACCACTAATTACAATGATGTCCTGTCCTTTAAGACTTGTAATTAACTTTTCAGCATTTTGTTTCCCGTATGAAGATGCCCGTCTCGTACCCACGATTGATATCATTCTTTTTTTTAACGAAATATGACCCTTATAAAATAAGGTGATTGGAGCATCGGAACATTCTTTAAGCAAGTCAGGATAATTATCATCCTCCATGAAAAGTGTTTGAACACCATACTTTTCATTAAAATCCATTTGTTTTCTTGCTATAATCATAGCTCGAGGAATGTTCATGCTAATCAAGAGCTCTTTTTTTATCTTAAAATGTTTTTCAAGATAATTTAGATCATACTCAAATAGGGCATTAATACCATTTGTTTTAAGGCTTATTTGTTTTAGTCTTTGTTTGCCAACACCCTTTAAATTTGATGCCGCTATTTTATATAAATCCATTCTTGTTTACAAAATTTTATTAGTTTCGTTATATAAGTTAACTAAATTTTAGATGCGTTTTACCTTTATAATTCTATTAATTTCCACGTTCAATTTATTATTTTTCAGTGCATTCACTCAGGTTTCAGGCACCGTTACTGATGGTCATAATGGTGAGGAGCTATATGGTGTTCGGATTGAAGCCAAAGGAGGACAAAAAGTCGCCTCAGATGTGTCAGGAAGTTTTTCTTTAACCCCTACTAGCTATCCAGTTTGGATAAAGGCCTCGTTAATGGGTTATATGTCAGACTCTGTTTTAGTTGAGTCTCCGATGACTTTGGATTTCACCTTATATGAGCAGGTATTAGAGATAAAAACAGTTGTTGTTTCGGCGGGTAGACGAAATCAAGATATTGAGGACGTTTCAGTTTCCATGGAAATACTGACGCCTGAATTGATTAATAATAAAGGGTATTCTAATTTGGAACAGGCAGTAGATCAAAGTCCAGGAGTATATGCTATGGATGGTCAGGTAAGTATCCGGGGAGGAGGAGGTTACGCCTATGGTGCAGGTAGTCGCGTCTTGTTATTATGGAATGGAATTCCAATGATGTCCCCTGACATTGGAGATGCAAAATGGAATGCAATACCCATGGAGCAGGCCTCTCAAATTGAAATCATGAAAGGTGCATCTTCGGTTCTGTATGGTAGCGGAGCATTAAATGGAGTCATTGCATTGACAGAAAAAGAGCCAGGCCCCAAAGGTACGCTGAAAGCAAAAATCCAATCTGGTATATATGACAACCCTCGAAGGTCCTCTATGAAGTGGTGGAATAAAAATCCCACCTTTCATTTGGCAGACTTGTATTACGGTAAATCATCGAAAAATTTTGGATTCACGATTGGTGCAAATGCTTATTTAGATTCAGGTTTCAGAAAGGAAGAGAGCGAGGAAAGATACAGGCTAAATGGGACATTTTATTTTAAGCCTGAGAAGAATAAAAAATTAAAAGCTGGGCTTAGCTATAATGCACAATACCAAGATGTAGGTGTTTTTGTACTATGGAAAAACGATTCCATGGGATACGAGCCTCAGGACAATACCATTGACCGCCAAAAATCAATTCGTGTGAGTGTTGACCCATATGTTAAGTTGTATGATAAGTTCAACAACAAGCATTATTTCAAATCACGGTACTATTTGGTCACTACCGGTAATACGGAGAATCTTTATGCGAACTCCTTGGCGGAGATGTATTACTTTGATTATCAGTTCCAGAGAAATATGGGTGTGGGAAATACCTTGACTGCAGGATTTGCCAATACGGTGAATCGAGTTCAAAGCTGGGTTTTTGGCGATCACCTCTCAGAAAATGCTGCGGCATATGCCCAATTTGAAAGTAAATTCAAAAAAATGGATTTTTCTGCAGGTATGCGATTGGAATGCTATAAAATTGACACCCTGGACTTCGATTCAAATATTTTCTTCAAGTATTTAGATAAGGATGAAGTGCTAGATTCTCTAAAAATACCTATTTATCCTGTTTTTAGAGCGGGTATGCATTATGAAATTAATCCCGCGTCTCATTTAAGGGCCTCTTTGGGTCAGGGGATTCGTTTTCCGTCAGTTGCAGAACGTTTTGTTTCTACATCAGTAGGGGGATTAATCATCTTTAAAAATCCAAATCTAAAACCGGAAAAGGGATGGGCTGCCGAAATTGGTTACAAACAAATTTTAAAGCTTGGAGATTGGAAGGGTTATTTTGATGTATCGGGCTTCATCAATCAATATAGCAATATGGTTGAGTTTACTTTCGGGATATATAATCCAGATACAATCGTTTTACAAGCTCAAAACCCAGATGAAATCGATTACATCTTAAATTGGGTTGGTTTTCAGGCACAAAATGCTGAACGTGCTAGAATTACGGGTTTAGAGTTTTCATTTAATAGTATGGGTAAGATCGGAGAGGTTGAATTGACTTCTCTGCTCGGATACACTTACATGAATCCCATAAGTCTAAATGAGGATTCGATCTATAGAATGACTTTTTCAGATACAAGTGTCAACTTATTGAAATATCGGTTCAAACATCTGGCTAAAGCGGACATACAGGCCACATATAAAAATTTCTTTGTTGGGTTTAGCTGTCGTTATAACAGCTTTATGAGGAATATTGATGCGGTTTTTGAGCAGGATGTTGATCCATCAGAATCAGAAATATTTATTTTGCCAGGTCTAGAAAACTATAGAAAGCTATACAATAAAGGAGCTTTTGTAATGGATGCCAGAATGGGATACCAATTTAGTGATGCCATAAAGTTAAATTTGATTGCAAATAATTTTTTGAATACTGAATATGTATCAAGACCAGGCGATGTTCAACCGCCACGTAGTTTCATTGTTCAATTGCAATTCAATTTATAATAATTCTTTTTTTTTCGGAACAAAAGTTTATTTTTATTCATCTAAACCAATAAATATGACAAAACTTTTACTTTGCTTTCTGCTTTTATCAATTTGCTTTAGTGGGAATTCTCAAATTCAGGGAAAGATTCTAGATGCGTCAACAGGCGATCCGATTATTGGTGCTAAAATATTTGCTTCTGATGGGAAAAAAGTGCTGTCAAATTATGATGGGGATTATTCGATTTCATGTAAAGAATTCCCTGTCGAATTGGTTGTTAAAATGTTGCAATATGTTAATGATACCGTTGTTGTTGAGCAAGCGGGTACTTATAACATAGAGCTCAGTGAACCAGTTACAGATCTTCAAACTGTTGTTGTAAGTGCTGGTAGAAGAAAACAAAGAATTGAGGAGGTTCCTGTTTCCATGGAAATCATCAGGCCAGAACTGATTGACAATAAAGGAATAACAAGTTTGGATCAAGCAGTAGAGCAAACCCCGGGTGTTTCAACATTTGATGGTCAGGTGAGTATTCGAGGTGGAAGTGGTTTCTCCTACGGGGCAGGTAGTCGAGTACTTCTTTTATGGAACGGAATGCCTCTTTTATCTGGATATGCGGGTGATACACAATGGAATGCCATTCCAATGGAGCAGGCATCTCAAATTGAGGTAATGAAAGGTGCTTCTTCAGTATTACATGGTAGTGGAGCACTTAACGGTATCATTGCACTAACGGAAAAAGAACCAGGAACCACTCCGGAAACCAAAGTAAAGGTGCAATATGGTATTTATGATAATCCAAGAAGGGCATCATTGAGATGGTGGGATACCAATCCAATGACACAACAGGTTGAGTTTTACAGAGGGCACATGTTTAAAAATATGGGATATACTTTTTCCTCAACATTCTTTCATGATGGTGGTTATAAGGCAGGTGAGACCGAGTATCGCGGACGGGTTAGTGGATCCCTTTATTTTCGACCGCAAAAGTGGAAAAAAGTGAAAGCTGGAATAGGGTATAACTACCAGGTTCAAAAAACAGGAAATTTTATCATTTGGGAGAGTGATTCGCTAGGGTATACTCCACAAGGAGGAGTTGATACAAGCAATGCGGCATCAACATTAACCTACAATTTAGGTCATCGTTTGTTTTTAGACCCTTACATTAAAATGATCGACAAGTACAATAATCGTCATTCATTCAAGAACAGAATTTATTATGTGAAAAATGGAATTTCTGGAAGTGAAGGGCAAAGTAGTGCTGCTACGATTTATTACTCCGATTATCAGTTCCAAAAGGAATATGCCAATGGCTTCACCTTGACTTCAGGAATTTCAAATATTATGAATGTGGTGCGTTCGGAATTGGTGGGTGATCACCAATCTTTGAATACTGCCATATATACGCAGGTAGAGCACCATGTTGGTGATTTTGACTTCACCGCCGGATTGCGTTTAGAATATTTTGAAATGGATGGTGAAAGGGGAGACAGTGATTTTATGCTTTCAAAGAAAGATTCGACGATTCTGCCATTTTATCCTGTAGCAAGATCAGGTTTTCATTATCAATTAGCAGAGTATACACATTTGCGTGCATCAATTGGTCAAGGGATAAGATATCCGGCGGTTGGAGAACGGTATATAAATACAAGTGTTGGAGCGCTGAATATTTTTCAAAACCCGCAATTGAAACCAGAAATTGGTTGGGCAGCAGAAGTTGGATTTAAGCAAGGTGTTCGCATAGGTGATTGGAAGGGGATGTTTGATGTTGCCGCATTTATAAATGAGTACCAAAATATGATTGAGTTCACATTTGGTATTTATAACCCGTTCAATGGCTCGCTTTTAAACACAGATACTGAAAGTGGATTAGAGGAGTATTTAGAGCTGCAAGACCAAGGAGTCAGTATTTTTGAAATGATTGGTTTTAGAGCTCAAAATGCGGAATCTGCACGGATTACAGGACTGGATTTTTCCTTTAATAGTATGGGAAGTATAGGCGATGTTGAGATTGTCTCGTTAATTGGATATACCTATATGAACCCGATAAGTTTAAATAATGATGCAGACTACAGAAGCACTTGGTCTGATACAACTGAAAATATTTTGAAATATCGATTCAAGCATTTGGCTAAACTGGATGTTGAAGTGAATTACAAAAAATACAGCGCCGGATTTTCTTTGCGTTATGGCGGGTTTATGCGAAACATTGATAAAGTTTTTGAAGAACCTATAGGTGGTACAACTTATATTTTGCCAGGGTTAAAAGATTATAGAGAAAGATACAACAATGGAAGTTTTGTGATTGACATGCGTCTTGGGTATAAATTGAATGACAACTACCGCTTAGGTTTTATGGTGAACAACTTATTAAATTCAGAATACACGAGTCGCCCTGGTGACATTCAACCCCCACGTAATTTCACTGTTCAAGTTCAAATGAAATTTTAATGAAAGTTTTAGGTGTTATTCCCTCTCGATATGATTCAAGCAGATTTCCGGGAAAGCCCTTAATAGACTTGGATGGTAAATCAATGATTCGAAGGGTTTACGAGGGGGTAAGCCAATCATCGAAAATAGACAAACTCGTTGTCGCTACTGATGACCAAAGAATAGCTGATGAGGTCAAATCTTTTGGGGGATATGTAATGATGACGTCATCCGATCATGTTTCAGGAACAGAAAGGTGTATGGAGGCAGCTAAGCACAATGAGGATTTTGATATTCTAATTAACATTCAAGGTGATGAGCCATTGGTGGATGTCGCTCAGATTGAGCAGCTCATTGATGCATTTGATGATAAACAGGTGCAAATAGCAACACTGGCATCTAAAAACATCAGTATTCATGAGCTTCCAAATCCAAACCGTATCAAAGTCATTACAGACGCCCAAAGCAATGCTCTATATTTTAGCAGAAGTGTTATACCGAATAACTCAATACAAGGCAATACATATACATATTTGAAACATATTGGATTATATGCGTTTACAAAGCAGTCTCTGAACAGAATTTCATCAATGACTTCATGCGAACTCGAAATAGCGGAGTCATTAGAACAGTTGAGATGGATGTATCATGGTGAAAAAATAAAAGTGGTCCAAACCACCATTGAAACACCCAATATTGATGCGCCTGAAGATGTTGAAAAGGTTTTGAGTCTATTGAGGAAATAGCATAAATGATTCGATTTTCTTTTTAACTTTGAATATGACGAATTTAGACAGCGTATTATTTGATTTATTGGTCCATCATAATTGTGTGATTATTCCAGAATTTGGTGGTTTTATCGCCAAGAGGGTTTCGAGTCAAATTGATTTTGAAAAAGGAATTATTCATCCACCTTCCAAGCACCTTCTATTTAATAGGTTTCTTACAACTGATGATGGTCTTTTAATTTCATCGTTTGTTCAAGCTCAAAAAGAAGATTACGATTCAATTAAATTAAAGCTTTCAAGTTTTGTTACCGAGCTAGATAAAAGACTAAGTAATGGTGAGGAGGTTACATTTAAGCATATAGGTACATTAAGGCGTTCTGAGAATGGCAATTACACTTTCAAGCAGGATCGATCTTTTAATTTACTTGCAGATGCATACGGACTTAAAGAATTAGATTTTGTTTCTGTTCAAGAGGTTGAAGAAGAGCAAGAAGAGGCCATTATTGATGAAACACCGGTGATAGAATTGAGAGAAAAGAAATCAATTGGTGCGAAAAAGATTTTAAGATATGCTGCAGCAGCATGTATATTACCGCTTGCGTTTTACAGCTTTTGGATCCCATTCAAATCTGATTTTTTTAGCTCAGGAATGATTTCAGTAAATGATTTTAATCCATTTTATAAAAAAGAGCTTGGACGTTATGAGCCATTACCTTCAAAGCACATAATCAAGGTGCAAACAAAGGAAGATGCGCAAATAGTATCTGTTGAGAATCAGGCACAACAGCTAGAAGAAACTTCTACTATTGATAAAACAGTAAATGTTGAAGAATCAAAATCAGAGCAAGTGGTTTTAGCTACTGAGTCAACTACAAAATCAACATATAATAAACAATTTATCGTGGGCTGTTTTGCTGTGAAAAAAAATGCAATCAATTTTAAAACCAAAATTGAAGCAGATGGATTTGTTCCCACTATTAGTAAATCCGGTCGATTATTCAGGGTTTCAATGGGAGTAACGTATTCTGCCGAAGAATATGACCGTTTGGTATCTTCAGTTCGGTTGAAAGGATATAATGGATGGACTTTAAAAACAAAATAAACATGAATTTTAGAATAGTATTAATTGCAATTTTTTTCAATTGCGCAGTAGCTTCTGCTCAGAAAGTTACAAATGTAGAAGGGAGTAAATATATTTTTAAAGAGGTTATTCGTCACGATGCTTCTCCTGTAGAAAGTCAAGGTAGGACTGGAACTTGTTGGAGCTTTTCGGCCCTTTCTTTTTTAGAATCCGAAATCATGCGTGTCAATAAAACGGACAAGCCTGTTGTGCTTTCAGAAATGTTTATTGTGAGGAAGGCATATGAAGCGAAAGCAAAAAAATTCATCCGAATGGATGGAAGAACCAATTTTGGAGAGGGGGGAGCCTTTCATGATATACCGTACGTTATTAAGAATTTCGGAATTGTACCACAAAATGTATACACG
>Ga0257121_1001077_pt1 | contig 21460 bp, 21 predicted proteins | sample SI106_100metaG_FD_190180 | JGI IMG/M metagenome (GOLD analysis project Ga0257121, IMG submission 190180) | Marine microbial communities from Saanich Inlet, British Columbia, Canada - SI106_100 | ecosystem: Environmental > Aquatic > Marine > Inlet | place: Canada: British Columbia | collected... | reverse complement strand
TTAGCCAAGAGCTAAAAATGCAAAATTATGCAATGGCCTCTATGTATTACCTCAAGGGAGAAGCAATATGTGGTGAAGAATATGGAGCCAAAGAATACGACAATATGTCGAAAACACTTCGAAATGCGATCATAACTGAAAAAGACAATGTTAGAAAAAAGCTCTATACAGACACCTTGTTGGGCGTTTACGATAGAATGGATGCAAAGGGATACTACGATGAATCCGAATCATCAAAACGTGCAACTTATATCATGATGTCTTCAAAACCTGATTATAAAAAGGCAGATGAAATTTATCTTCGGGCATTTGAGAACAACAATAAATACAACGATGCAGAGCTGACTTATTATTATTACAACCTGTATACATTGTTTTCAATTACAACTGGTGATGAACAAGCAGGCTTTAAAAAGCGTTTGATTTCAGATTATTTTCGACTATCTAAGAAGATAGAAAGTGAGAAATTTGCTTCTAGCACTCAACAAAGTCTTACGGGTTATTTTAACAGCTTGGTAAGGTCATGTGATGATATTTTACCTGAATTAAATGGATTTATGTCATCCCTACCTAAGGATAAAGAAGCCAAAAAGAAAGCTGTAAATAACTTCTTGAACTTATTAAAAGAAAAAGGATGTACAGAGAGCAATGAATATGAAATGCTTATAGATACTATAATTTCGATTGATAATACAATTGATGCGGTTTTAGCAAAAGCCCAGCTTCTAGAGGTTAAAAAAAGATTTAAAGAGTCTATTTCTGTATATCGAACAGCCATTGAGATGACTGAAGTAGATTCAGTGAAAAATGAAATAATGATGGAAGTTCTAAATATTCAATATGCCAACTTAAATGCATACAGAACAGCATATAATACTGCATTAACAATAAAGGGGTCCAATCGATCAAAGGCACTTCTAGTCGCAGCAAACTGCGTAGCAAAAACAGCAAACAGCTGCGGATCTAGTACTTTCGAGCGTAAGAGTAACTACTATTATGCGGCTCAATTAGCTGAAAAAGCAGGCAAACCCGGAATAGCATCGAAGTACAAATCTAATGCGCCTTCAGCAGATGAGATTTTCAGTAATAATAGTCCAGCAACGGTTACCTTAACATGTTGGGGTATTGTCGTAAATGTCAAATAATATTTGATGAGGACACACATATTTCCACTGTTAATTTTTCTTGTGGGAATGATATATTCATGTGTAAATGATGAAAGTGAAGTCAAGAGAATTACCGACTTCGAAGATGCGCCAGACGAACAAAGTCAAAATTTAAAAATGGTTTATAGTGATTCGGGATTAACGAAGTTCCATCTGTACGCTGATATTTCCGAAACCTATACTCAACCTAAACAAATCACAAATTTCAGGAATTTTGTAAAGGTTGATTTTTTCAACTCGGAAGGCTTGTTGGTATCAACTTTGACAGCTCAAAGAGGCGTATACGACCATGCTGAAGAGCTTGTTGTGGTGAATGATTCTGTAAGGTTATACAATTATAAAAAAGACCAAACTTTAGAAACAGAAGAGCTCACTTGGAACAAGAAAGACAGTACAATTAGAACGAATAGTCAAGTTGTCGTGAGTTCTCCAAAGGAGCTTTTAACGGGCAAGGGGCTGGTTACAAAACAAGACTTTAGTTATTTTGAAATATTAAACCCTACCGGACGTTTAAACTTAAAGAAAGAAGAATGAATACATACAATAAAATAATGAAAGTGATTTGGTTACTGATGGGCAGCGTCATGTTTATTGCGGTAACTGTAATGTGCTTTATTGATGGTTTTGATAAATGGGTTTTTTATTACCCGCTTGTTCTTCTAGCATTCGGAATGTATTTTTTTAAAGTTTGGATGATGAAGCGCATGGAGAAGCATATTGAGTACATGTCTGAAAAAGAAAAAGACAGAATTTGAAGCTGATTCAAATTGAAATAATATTAAATAAACGGACAAAAATTGCTTTTTTATTGTCTTCATTGTGTTATTTAATTGTTTTTAATAACCAAAATTGTCAGGCTCAAAATTTTGTTAAAGGAACCATATTTGATGAGAGAAATGTGCCCATTCCTCACGCCAAGGTTTTTGTAAAAAATGATCCCACTCAACGCACTGTTGCAGACATCAATGGAAATTATCAACTCAGCTTGATGCCAGGCGAGTATTTTTTAGTTTTTAATTCAATGGGTTTTGAAGATAGAGAAAGCTACATTTCTATCAGTACTCTAGATATAATGAAAAAAATACAGCTGTTCCCAAGTAAAATTCAAGATCTTGAATCCATTCAAGTATCTGCAAAGAAATCGAACCCTGGAAGAGATATCATGAAAAAAGTGGTTTCTAAAAGAGAACAAATAAATCCCTGGAATCATCCTCATAAAGTCAATGTATACATTAAGGCAAGAGAGGATATTAGACGAAAAAACAAGGCGGAATCGGATGATGGAGAGCCAGAAGTTGATGAGAGTTTTGATGGGACAAACACTTTGAAAGACACGATGAACCTTCTCGAGATTCAGATTGAAAGAAATTATGCCCCGGGTAATAAAGTTAAAGAATTTCGAAAGGCATACTCATTAAGAGGGTCCAAACGTAATTTATATTACACAACGACCGTTAAATCTAATTTTAATTTTTTTGAAAATCTATTAAGGTTAGAAGATTTACATGAAAATCCGGTAAGTTCACCAATCTCTATGCCTGGAATTTTATCCTACAAATACCGTTTGGTTGAGAAATACAATGATGAAGGTCGAATTATTTCTAAAATAAAAATACAGGCAAGGAATACAGCTACCTCTACATTACAGGGATTTATATGGGTGGTTGATTCATTATGGCTCATTGAAAAATTGGATTTAACCATGAAAAAAGGCAATCTATTGGTGTATGATTATTTCAAGATCCAGCAAGAGTATGATCATCCTGGCGACTCACTTTGTGTCCTCAAGAAACAGGTTTTAGATTATGGGGTAAAATACAAAAGAGAGTCATCTATTTGTAAAACAACTGCCATTTTCTCGAATTACGATTTTGAGCCTGATTTTGAGCGCAAATTTTTTAATTCAGAGTTGGCGGTAACAGAAAAAGAAGCTTACGAAAAGGATTCTTCCTTCTGGGAAACTGAAAGAGCCGATCAGCTGAGCCCTGAAGAGATTGCCTTCATTATTCGCCAAGATAGTATCCAGGATTATATCAGTAGAAAAGAATATTTGGATAGCGTTGATAATATCTTTAATAAGGTTACAGCATTAAAAGTATTGTGGTGGGGCGTTGATCACAGAAACAGGAGTAAAAGAATGCAATGGACGATAGGGAGTTTGGCGACAACAATACGTCCTGTATATATTGCAGGTCCAAGGATCTCTCCTAATTTTGATTTGTTTAAAAAATGGAAAGATGAGAGAACCTTAGACTCTTACACACAAATATCTTTTGGGGTATTGAACAATGACATTAAAGGAGACACCTGGTGGAAATATAAATTCGACCCATTCCATCAAGGTAAGATTAGGATGTCATTGAACCATGATTTCGATGTGATTCGTGGATATGATGCAATTACACAAATATACAAGAGGGAGAATTTTATTGAGGCAACAAGGATGAATACCTCTATCGAATATGAGCTTTTTAATGGATTCTATATTGATGTGGGAAGTGAGTTTACCGAGAGAAGAAGTTTAGAAGGATACGATTTTCTTGAATTTGCGGATGATGTGCTTCCAAATAATGAACCTTCAGATTTTGAGACCTATCAGGCTTTAATTGCTGACCTGACTATCAGCTATACGCCAAATCAAAAATACATGCGAGAACCATATAGGAAAATTTTATTGGGTTCGGCTTGGCCTACTTTTAATCTTTATTATGAAAGAGGTGTTCCAAACCTTTTTGGAAGTGATATAGACCATGAATATATTCAAATGAGTATTGATCAAACGTTTAAAATAGGTACCATAGGAACTTCGAGCTATCGTTTATCCAGTGGGTTATTTACTGGTACTAAAAATTTGAGAGATCCTGATTTTAAATTTCAAAGAAGAAGTGATCCACTATGGTTTTCAAATCCATTATATTCATTTCAAGGATTAGATACTTTATTAAGAACCAATGATATGTCCTTGGAAGCCCATTTCGTTCATCACGATAATGGGGCAATAATCAATAAGATACCATTTATGAAAAAGACGCGCATTGGTCTTGTTTTCGGTGGTGGGGCTTTGTATGTTAAAGAACACGATTATTTTCATTATGAGGTGCTTGCTGGTCTAGAGCGAAACTTTAAACTTTCAAGAAGAAGATTAAGAGTAGGACTTTATGGTGTATTATCTACTGGAAATAAAAGTTCACCACGATTTGACTACAAAATTTCTTTTGCCATTCTTGATGATAGAAGTATGAAATGGAATTTCTAAACGTTTTCCTTTGGGAAATAATTTTTGTTCCTGATTAGAATCATTCCCACTCCACAAGTAATACAAGCATCCGCAAAATTCCAAATCGCAGGGAATATTTGACTTTCACCTACCCAAGGCACCCAAGAAGGCCACGTTACGTTAAATTGAAACATATCTACTACATTCCCCAAAAGAAATCCCTGATGTCTAACTTCATGTATACTCGTGTAGCTCGTTCCATGTGGTCCCATGTGCGTGCATGTTACAAAATTTTCAGAACCCTCCATTTGATTGTAAAAGTTACATGGGTCAAATGTGAAAATGAAATCATACAGTGCCGAGTCAATAAGGTTTCCAATTGCGCCTGTGAAGATTAAACCTATTGCGATAAGGTATTCTGTTTTTACACCTTTTTTGTATTCACTCCACATATAATAACCAATACCCGTAATTGCAATTATCCGAAAAATACTAAGTGCTAGTTTGTGCCACATTGAAGACCCGAAGGTTGTCCCAAAGGCCATGCCTGGATTTTCTATATAATGAAGCTGAAACCATTCTCCTAATAGCGGTGTTGGTATTTCACCTTGAATAAAGGATGTTTTAATCCAAATCTTAATAATTTGATCGATTAGTAAGAGACAGATTATCGTAATTACAACAATGGAAAATTGTTTTTTCACCTATTTGTTTTGAGCATTTTTTGCGGCTATACTCATGGTCGCATGAGGAACTAGCTTTAAGCGTTCTTTTGCAATGAGGTTTCCTGTTGCTCTACAAATCCCATAGGTCTTATTTTCGATACGGATTAGAGCCGCCTGAAGATTTTTAATGAATTTTTCTTGTCTCGCAGCAAGTTGTGCGAGTTCTTCTCGTGAAAGTGTTTCAGAACCATCTTCCATCATATTAAATGTTCTTCCAGTATCGTTTGTTCCATGGTCATCATTGTGAGAAAGTGAACCAATTAATAGATTGTAATCATCTTGCGCCTCTTTTAGTTTACTTAAAATCAGTGCTTTAAATTCTGAAAGTTCTTTATCTGAGTATTTGTTTTTTTTCTTTGACATTCTAGATAAATTATGAGTTAATCTGCTTTTTTAATGCGTCCAAAGATATCATTTTTAAGTTTGTATTATCTAAAATTGACGAGAAAATTCAAAAGGTTTATTCTCTTTTTATGTAAAACAGATGTGAATAATAATTATTTTTCCTTTTTCAATCAAATTAAGTCACTTTGATAAAACTGTTTTTAGGAAATAAAACATACGTTCTTCTTCTGATACCAGTCTTTTTAGTCTGTTATCAAATGCTTAATTATTATTTTGAGTTTATTGAGTTGGTCTCAGCTCAGCATTTTGGGTTGTGGGTGGTTAATATTGAGTTGAATTCTATTGTTGGTGTATTTTTGGCTTCGATGGTTGTACTATTAAATTCCTTTGGTTTGAATTTATTAGTAAATCGAAATAATTTTTATGAACGCAATACCTATTTGGTCGCTTTGATCTATGTGGTATTTATGAGTTTATTTGAATGTTCTTATTTTTTGAATAGTACTCTTCTTCTACATTCTACAATTATTTTTATGTTGCATCAGCTGTTTGAGTTAAATAAACGGGAAGATGGTCGGAAGAATATTTTTAATGCTTTTATGTTTTTTGCAATAGGAGTGACACTTTGCCCCATTTATCTATTTTTGTTGCCTATGCTTCTTCTTTCAGTTACTGTCATTCGGCAACTTTCTTTTAAAGAATCATTGATGGCATTTTCAGGGTTCAGTATACCTTTTATTTATTACTTAGCTATATCCTACATAGGTGATTCTGAATGGGACTTCCCTCTTTTTTATAGCAATTTTGAAATTACACAAAAAGATTTTTGGTTTGTGACAATATCCATAATTGCGTTTTTAGTTTTGTCTTTATTTTCCGTTGTTTTTAAAATGCGACAAGCCAAAATTCAAACAAATAAGCAGATTCGATCTTTAATCATTTTGACATTGTTCTTTTTTTTACTTTCCTTGTATCAGCTAATTAGTTTTCAACAAATAGATCATTTTAGTCTATTGATCATACCAATGTCTGTCCTGTTGATCTTTGCTTTTTTAAGTGATACGTATGGAATAGCAGCAAATGTTCTTTTTTACGTGGTGATGGTATATTCTGTTATCAAGTTTTTCCTTTTCCTGCCCACTTAAGCTGTATAATTGATTAATTTCGCATTAAAATTTATATAACGAATGAAATTTGGTGTAGTTACTTTTCCTGGCTCAAATTGTGATCAGGATATGATATATATACTTCGGGATGTGATGAAGCAGGAAGTAGTTCATCTTTGGCATAAAGATTCTGATTTACAGGGCGCTGATATGGTTGTTTTACCGGGAGGATTTTCTTTCGGGGATTATCTCCGTTCTGGTGCCATTTCACGATTTTCTCCGATTATGACAGAAGTCATTTCTCATGCAAAAAAAGGAGGTTATGTATTAGGGATATGTAATGGATTTCAAATATTAACTGAATCTGGCTTATTGGATGGAGCGCTCTTACACAATAACAACCAAAAGTTCATTTGTAAAAATGTTCATCTCAAAGCAACTTCCTCGAGTGCAGCGATTTCAGCCGGTTTAGATAGAAATGAAGCATTTAAGATTCCAATTGCTCATGGTGAAGGGCGTTATCATGCTTCTAGTGAGGTAATTGAATCTCTTGAGCAAAACGATCAGATTATTTTTAAATATTGCAATGAAAAAGGAGTGATTAATGCCGAATCTAATCCTAATGGCTCTATTCATAATATTGCAGGAATTTCAAACAAAGAAAAAAATGTTTTTGGAATGATGCCTCATCCTGAAAGAGCATCAGATGATGTTTTATCGAATTCAGAAGGTAAAAATTTCTTTCAATCGATTTTAAAATACAGCTAATGAAAATTTTATTATTAGGGTCTGGAGGCAGAGAGCACGCATTGGCGTGGAAAATGGCTCAGAGTTCCATTTTGGATGAATTATTTATTGCCCCAGGTAATTCTGGAACGCGAAAACATGGTAAAAATATTCCCATTGATCTAAATGATTTTGAAGCGGTCAAAAAAGCGGTTATAGAAAACAATATTGAAATTGTAATTGTAGGGCCAGAACAACCATTGGTTAATGGTATTGCTGATTTTTTTATGAATGATGAAGTCTTATATAATATTCCTGTTATTGGGCCTGACGCAAAGGGGGCTCAATTAGAGGGAAGTAAAGATTTTGCTAAATCTTTCATGAAAAGACATAATATTCCAACAGCTAAGTATGGGACCTTTACTAAAGAAACGGTAGATAAAGGAGTTGATTTTTTGCGAGGAATGGAGGCCCCATATGTATTAAAAGCTGATGGTCTTGCGGCAGGTAAAGGGGTGTTGATTTTAGAAAATTTAAAGGAAGCTGAAAAGGAATTGAAAAACATGCTGATGGATTCGAAATTCGGTGCAGCAAGTGAAAAAGTAGTTATTGAACAATTCCTTGATGGTAGAGAAGTTTCTGTTTTCATTATTACAGATGGGGAGTCTTTTAAGTTGTTACCTGAAGCAAAGGATTATAAAAGAATTGGCGAGCAGGATACTGGCCTAAACACTGGAGGGATGGGGGCAGTGAGCCCTGTACCTTTTGCAGATGCCGGTTTCATGGATAAAGTGCACAATCAAATCATTGTTCCTACCACAAAAGGGTTGAAGTCTGAAGGAATAAAATACAAAGGGTTTATATTTTTTGGACTCATAAATGTGAAAGGCGACCCTTATGTAATCGAATATAATTGTAGATTAGGTGATCCTGAAACTGAAGTCGTTTTGCCAAGATTAAAATCTGATATTCTAGATTTATTTGAAGGAATAGCAACAAATACATTGTCTGAAAGAGATATACAGTTTTATGATAAGAGTGCAGCGACAGTAATGTTGGTGTCTGGAGGTTATCCCAATAAATATGAAAAAGGGAAACAAATATTTGGATTAAATACCGTTGTTGATAGCATATGCTTTCATGCGGGAACTAAATCTGATGGTCCTTCATCGGTCACTGCCGGCGGTCGTGTTGTAGCCATAACTTCTTATGGCAAGAACATCGAGTTTGCGATTAAAAAGTCTTACGAGACAATAGATAAAATAAGCTTTGATGGAATGAATTACCGTAAGGATATTGGTTTTGATTTAATCAAATAATGCTTACATTGTTGTTGTAATATGTTCAACGCTTTTTGCCTAATTCTCATTTCTCTTTTATTTTCTGCTTTTTTTTCAGGTATGGAATTGGCTTTTTTGTCATCAAATAGGCTGAAAATAGAGGTTGATAAAAGTAAAGGAACTCTTCTAAGTAAACTCCATTCTGTTTTTTATAAAAATGAGTCAAAAGTCATTGCTTTTATCTTACTTGGAAATAATATTTCCCTTGTTATATATGGTATTTCATCAGCTATTATACTCGAACCAATAATACAAGGTTGGGGCATTAGCTCGGATTCTTTAACCTTGTTGTTGCAAACATTGTTTTCAACCCTATTGGTACTTGTAGCTGCTGAGTTCATCCCCAAGAGTATCGTTCAATTTAACCCTAATAAATCGCTCAAAATTGGCACATTTCCTTTGTTCATTTTGTATATACTTTTGTTCATTCCAACACATGTTATTTTATTTTTTAGTTGGATCATTTTAAAAACATTTGGATTGGACCAAAAAACCAATCAAAAAGTTTTTTCTAAGGTGGACCTAGAACATTTTGTAGATGACCTTTCCGAAAGAATAGAGAGTGAAGAAATATCTACTGATGATATGACCTTACTCAGAAATGCTCTTGATTTTTCAGAGGTAAAAGCTCGAGACTGCATGATACCGAGAACTGAAATTATTTCAGTTGACATCAATGATACTTTGGATGCGGTAAAAAACCTATTCATAGCCAAAGGACTTTCAAAAATCCTTATTTATCGAGATTCCATTGATAATATTATTGGATATGTGCATTCCTCTGATATGTTCAAGTCTCCAAAATCGATTAAGCAAATATTATTACCGATTCATTTTGTTCCATCAGTAATAACAGGTGAGGAGTTGTTAGAAAAATTCACAGAACAATCAGGTAATATTGCCATTGTAACTGATGAATATGGAGGGACAGCGGGAATGGTAACATTAGAAGATGTTATCGAGGAGATCTTTGGTGAAATAGAGGACGAACACGATAAGGATGACCTTCTTGAGGAAAAACTCTCAGATACACAATACAGATTTTCAGCTCGAATTGAAATCGATTATATCAATGAGCAGTATCAACTCAAAATTCCCGAATCTGAGGAGTATGAAACTCTGGGAGGGCTTGTTCTTTATGAGCTGGCATATATTCCTGAAAAGAATTCAAAGCTAAAAATTCAAGGTTTCACCTTTGTTGTGGAAGAGGTGACAGACCGACGAATTGAGACGGTCAGTGTATATATTAAGTCATGAGTTCATTCTATTATATCATTTTCTTCAGTTTTTGTTTAGTTTCTTGTTCAACTCAAAACCTTTCTATTCAATTTAGTGAAGTATCGGGGATCGAAAAAATTGAAAGAGATCTATATGTTTTAATTAATGATAGTGGAGATGGGCCATACCTATATATTGTAGATTCGAAAGGAAATATTAAGAAAAAGGTATTTGTTAAGGGAGCAAAAAATGTGGATTGGGAGGACATCGCTTTTGATGGTCGAAATACGCTATACATTGGGGATATTGGAAATAATTTAAATAAGAGAAAGGATTTAGCGATATATCAAATTCAGATAAGGTCAGAAATAAAACCACACCTTCTTTTTCAAGATACAATTCAAGCCGTGAAATATTCCTATCAATATCCAGATCAAGAAAAATTTCCACCCGAAAATGGAAATCTAAATTTTGATTCTGAAGCGCTGAGCTATGCTGATGGCAAATTATATATACTTTCTAAAAATAGAACGGTGTTATACAATCGAATATGTAAAGTGTATGAATGTGAATTCGAAAATGACAGGATGAACATAAGATTAATTCAGCAAGTCAAATTGAAAGGCATAACCTGGTTGACGGGATCCGTGACGGGATGTGATTATTCAGATGGCAAATTATACGTACTGACCTACAAACGGATTTATATTTTTGAACAACATAAAGAGGGATTTAAAAAGGTCAAAACTAAGCTAGTGCCATTTCAACAGTGGGAAGGAATATGTGTAGATTCAAATAATATGCTGCGAATTGTTGCTGAAAAGAGTCGACTGGGAAAACAAAAGATGCAAACAATTAAATTATGGAATTAAATCTTTCTATAAAGGATTATGAAAATTAGTCCAAGTAACTATTAACGAATTCACAAAATTAAATGATATATATCATGTTTTAGACTAACATTTATCACCTTCTTAATCAACTTTGGCATCTAATTTTGTAAAAAAAAGATGTTGCTAGGTTTAGAAAAATATTGGTCAAAAGAATATGAACTTGAAATAGAATTTAACAGATTTGCAATAATTTCTATATGCATTATAGCTGTTGGTTGTTTAGGAGGTCTTACTGCAGGTTTAGGGGGGGGGTAAACAACATTTACCATTTGATAATGCTGGTAGTCACAACTATGACAACCTTAGTCCTTATATTAGGAGTTTGCCCAATGAAGTGGATTCTCACAAGTAGTATAATAGCAATACTGCTTGACCTTATACTAATGATAGTATACCTTCTTCAATAAGAAGCAATTATTTTTAATTTATTTTGTGATTTAACCAAGATAATATTTCTTTCAATTTGTATCAGATTTTCTTTTTTAAAACCACACAAGTTTTAGTATTGTTCAAGTGATTAATCTGAGCATAATTTAAAGTACCAAACAGTTCATTATCTTGAATATTACAGTTTAAACAGGTTATGTTCTTTATTTCAAGATGATCTATCATTAGTAAATTATTTTAACTGAATTCTAATTTATTCAATTTAAGACAATTTCTTCTTATTATTATACAATAATTCCCCTGATTGATAAAAAAAGGTGACTGGAAACGTTAATTCAAAACGAAATTTGGCAAAGTGCAGCAAAAGAAAGGTAGTTATTTGGAAATTTAATCTAATGGTAGAATTGTGGCCAAGAAAAGTCGATTAGGAAAACAAAAGCGCAAGACAATATAAGTATGGGAGCAACTCTTTTTATAAAGGATTATGAAGCTGTTATTTTCGATATGGATGGTGTGCTTATTGATTCTGAGCCCTTGTGGAAAATTGCTATGGAGAAGGTTTTTTCAGAATTGGGATGTGCACTTTCTAAAAAGGATTTTCAAAAAACGGTTGGATTGCGAATAGATGAGGTGATTAGCTATTGGAATAAAGACCAAAAGCTTGGTATTAGTAATGAAAAGAAGGTAGAAGATGATATTATAAATCGAATGATTGAATTGGTAAAGGAAAATCCAATTCCATTAACGGGTGTATTAGAAACCTTGGCTTATCTATCAAACGAAAAAATGAAGATTGGTTTGGCAACTTCCTCTCCGGATAATTTACTTCATGCAGTTCTAGATGGCTTGAAAATAGCTCATTTCTTTGATGTTGCCCATTCAGCTGAATTCGAAGAACACGGCAAACCGCATCCAGCGGTTTATCTTACAACAGCGAATAAATTAAATGTTGACCCACATAAATGCCTTGTAATTGAAGACTCTTTAAATGGCGTAATATCCGGAATGGCAGCTAAAATGAAGGTTGTTTGTATTCCAGAGAAAACACACTTAAAGGAACCTCGACTAGAAGTTGCTGATTTTATGTTTGAGGATATGTTCTTGATGCTTGAGGCATTAAAAAAGGGATGTTGATTTTTCCTGTTTTGAATTTAGGTTTGGTATCGATTGCTTTTGTAAATTTGTTAAAAGTACTACTTGGTGGAAGATTCATTTGATTATAAGGACGAAGCAGAAAACAATTCTGAGAAAGAATTCGATAAAGTTTTAAGGCCACAAAAGCTTACTGATTTTGCTGGACAACCGAGTATAGTAGAAAATCTAGAGGTTTTTGTTAAAGCGGCAAAATTAAGAAATGAGCCATTGGACCATGTATTACTTCATGGCCCTCCCGGTTTGGGAAAAACAACTTTAGCGAATATCATTGCCAATGAAATGGAGGTCGGGTGCAAGGTGACAAGCGGCCCCGTCCTAGACAAACCCGGCGATTTAGCGGGACTATTAACAAATCTTGCAACCGGAGATGTTCTTTTTATTGATGAAATACATCGTTTAAGCCCTGTTGTTGAGGAATATCTTTATTCAGCAATGGAAGATTATGCCATTGACATCATGATTGATACAGGACCGAATGCGAGAACAGTTCAAATCAATCTAAATCCATTTACCCTAATTGGAGCAACAACGCGTTCTGGATTATTAACAAGTCCGTTGAGGGCTCGTTTTGGAATCAATTCGAGACTAGAATACTACAATACAGAAACCTTAACAGCCATTATTGAAAGATCTGCAGGTTTACTTGAAATTCAAATTGATTTTAATGCCGCCGCAAAAATTGCGGGACGGAGTAGGGGGACACCAAGAATATCAAATGCCCTATTAAGAAGAGTCAGGGATTTTGCTCAAATAAAGGGTAATGGTACTATTGATGAGGCAATTACTGAAATAGCCCTAAAGGCATTAAATGTAGATGCCAATGGTTTGGATGAGATGGATATTCGAATACTCAAATCTATAGTTGAGAAATTTAGTGGTGGTCCGGTAGGATTAACAACTGTGGCCACTGCCATTGGTGAAAATGCGGGAACCATAGAAGAGGTCTATGAGCCGTTTTTAATACAGGAAGGATTTCTTATGAGAACGCCAAGAGGAAGAAAAGCAACCCAAAAAACATATGAGCATCTTGGAGTGAGTAGAGGCTCCGTTCAAGGAGATTTATTTTAAAAATATGAATGGCACACCTTTTAAAAGAAAAATAAAGGGGAAAGCCAACGAATTGGGTTTTTTTTATTGTGGATTTTCAAAAGCTGAATTTCTTGAAGAAGAAGCACCCAACCTGGATAATTGGTTAAGTAAAAATCATCATGGTAAAATGTCTTATATGGCAAATCATTTTGACTTAAGACTTGACCCGAGAAAATTAGTGCCGGGCGCAAAATCTGTTATTTCACTATTGTTCAATTATTCTACAGAGAGTAAGCAAGAAGATAAAGAAGCTCCGAAAATCTCAAAGTATGCTTATGGAGAAGATTATCATTATATCATTAAAGAACGTTTATTTGAGCTTTTCGACTTCACCAAGGAGCTTATAGGTGACATTCACGGAAGAGTATTTGTTGATTCAGCACCAGTAATGGATAAAGCTTGGGCCAAACGATCAGGATTGGGTTGGATTGGGAAAAACACCAATTTGATTCACCCAAAAGAGGGTAGCTTTTTCTTTATTGCAGAGATGATTATTGATGTTGATTTTGAGCCAGATGGACCCATAAAAGATTATTGTGGAACGTGTACAAAATGTATAGATGAATGTCCAACCGAAGCCCTCATAGAACCTTATAAGATTGATGGTTCAAAGTGTATTTCTTATTTGACAATTGAGCTTAAAGATGAGATTTTACCCTCTGAATTTAGGGGTAAGATGGACAATTGGGCTTTTGGTTGTGATGTATGCCAGGATGTATGCCCATGGAATAAGTTTTCTAAACCAAGCAACGAACCCCGTTTGATCAACCCGAAATTATTAGATCTTTCTAAAAAGGAATGGGAAGAAATCTCAAAGGATTTTTATGATGAGCTATTTAAACGAAGTGCTGTAAAAAGAACAAAATATTCTGGATTAAAAAGAAACATTGAGTTTGTCAACTCTAAAGCTAAATTTTAGATGTGAATAATTCCTTTAAAAAGGGGGATTTGCCGTCAACAATCTGACTAACTTTGTGTTATTGAATTTGGTATGACAGGTCAAGAAATGATACAATTAAAATATTCTGGAGAGCTATCCACTATGACTGACTATATTAATATTTCAGTTCAAACCATTGGGATTTTAGTTGCTGGAATCATCATTTGGAGGCTGATCATACGTTATCAGAACAAAAAACTCAACACAAGATATAAGAGTGACTATTTTGACTCCTCTTATTCGAAACATTGGAGGAAATAAAGCGATTGGTATGGAAAAGAATGTAACAATTATCGGAGCAGGCTTAGTCGGTTCATTATGGGCTGTATATTTATCACGAGCAGGTTATAAAGTAACAATTTACGAAAGAAGATCAGATATAAGGAAAGCTGAAATATCAGCTGGAAAATCTATTAATTTGGCATTATCAGTAAGGGGGTGGAAAGCATTAGACGCTGTTGGTGTTGGTGATGATGTTCGAGAGATAGCCATACCTATGTATGGCAGAGTGATGCATGACTTGGAAGGAGAGTTGACATACCAAGCCTATGGAAAAGAGGGGCAGGCAATATACTCAGTTTCTAGGGGCAATATAAATGCAAAAATGATGGATATTGCTGAAAAAAAAGGCAATTCAACCATTCATTATAACCACGAGTGTCACAGAGTAGATTTTGAAAAATCCATTTCGTTTATTCGGAATACGATTACGGGTGAAGAAATTGAGATAAAATCCGACTTGATTTTTGCTTCAGACGGCGCTTTTTCAGCGATCCGATATAATTCAATGCAAAAACTACCAAGATTTAATTATAGTCAACGTTTTATTGAAGACGGGTACCGTGAAATATTGTTACCCGCCAATGAGGATGGATCATACAAAATGGATAAAAATGCGCTTCATATCTGGCCTCGAGGAAGATTCATGATGATTGCTCTCGCCAATGAAGATGGTTCATTTACATGTACGTTATTTATGCCACATGAAAATCACAAATATGCATTCGATAAATTGAATTCAAAAGATGATGTTGATCAATTCTTTAAAGAGGTTTTTCCTGATTTTTATAAAATGATGCCCAATGTCGGTGAAGCTTGGGAAGACCACCCATTGTCATCACTCGCAATTATAAGATGTTTTCCGTGGACACATGGGAAAGTGGCATTGATGGGGGATTCTGCTCATGCTACGGTTCCTTTTTATGGACAAGGCATGAATTCTGGATTTGAAGATTGTACAGTTCTCAATGATCTCATGATTAAACACGATGAGAATTGGGATAATGTATTTAAAGAATACAATGAAACAAGAAAAAGAGATGGAGATGCCTTACAGGATCTTTCTTTGGATAATTATTATGAAATGAGGGATCACGTCGCGGATGAGAGCTTTTTATTAAGGAAAAAAATTGAAGCGAAATACACCAAATTGTATCCTAACAAGTGGTTGCCGTTGTATTCTCAAGTTACTTTTAGTAATATTCCTTATCATGTGGCGTACAGCCAAGGAAAAATACAAGACTCCATAATGGAGGAGGTTATGAATACCGAAAACATTGATCAAAATTGGGATTCAGAAGAGATTATGGCAAAAATGGCTGAGAAGAGTAAATCTTTTAACTTTGAATTATGAAAATAGGACTACTGACGTTATTTGTTTTATGTGAATTTGTAATAAATGCGCAAGGGGCATTTAAAAAATCGAGTAAGGATAATGATTATTTGGTTGTTGTTAATGATGGAATCCAATTTAATATTGGAGCAAGCTATCTAATGCCCTCCAAAGAACTTTCCGGTGATTTGTCTTCAGGAACAGGTAGAGGTGAATATGCGGTATTGCCAGAAGGAAAGTTGGGTTATTTTGCGGAACTTGGATTTGCTCATTTCCCGAAATGGAAGGGTATTCCCATAAAATTCCTAAAGAAAAGTAGAATCATAGATTACTTTGATTGGGGATTAGGATATAAGGTTTTGGCAGGCAAAGAGTCAACCTCTATTGACCGTTTTAATAGCTCAAATGAGCTGATATCAACCTCTAATGGCATTGGTGAGTTCCAAAACAGTTCCTTTTTTAGTCGTGTTTCAGCACATTCATTGATTTATTATGGCAAAAAGAAAATAGATAAGGCCAGAAAACATTTCATTGATAATGCGTTTGGATTCAATTTTGATTACACGCAGTCACAAGGCAATCAAGTGTACAATGATGGATTTACGGATTATGCATTGGAACATAAATTTCAAGGACAATTTAATTTACAGTTTCATTATAGTTTAGGCGTTGGGATCAGGTTTAACAGAGCTTGGATGATGATTCCTGCGGTGGAAATGCCTTTAATTGGAATACATCAATGGAATGGCTTTAATGCCAAGATGAATTGGTTCTCCTCTCAGTATTGGCCTATTTTAATAAGGGTGAAGTTTATCAAATTGTTTGAACGTGTTCCCAAATGTGGAGCTTACGGTGACCCCAGCGATATGAAATTTGATAAAAAGTTTCGTTCGGGTAATTTTTAGTTCTTAGACCATTTTCGAGATATTCTTTTGGGAAGCTTTTTTTGAATTCTCTTCAAAACAGAGTCTCTGTCTGAAATGTTACCGCATCTCAAAATGTCCCTAAAAACGACTTTGTTGTCTTTGAAAAAAGTAAATTCCAAGCTAACAGAGGTGGCCTCCTCTCTGTAAATATGATAAATACTTGTGCGGCCTAACATTTCCTGTAGTGATACATCTATCTCACTTGGTTTAAAGCGACGATCATACCCCCGAACATTAACAACGAGATATGTTTTGATGTTTTTGCCGAGTAGCAACTGCTGCAGCGTATCAGAAGCAAGTACTAATGGATCTGAACCTTGTTTTAAAATATTTAAAGAAGGCATTGCTTTTATGCCTTGTTTTGAAAAAAGTTCAGTTAGGGTTACTTCTACAGCATATCTTTCGTCAGGACGATCAAATTGACCAATAACCAATATGCTGCTTTCCTTAAGCTCTTGTGAATGTGAATCAAATCCAAAACAGGAGGATACTATAAGTAGTATAAAAAATTGAGTTTTCATTTAAAATATTTTTGAGGCAATTGTTTTTACCATTTCGGAATTTGACATAGTATAGTAATGAATGCAAGGAGCTCCTCCTTTGACCAGTTCTTTAGATTGCTCTATTCCCCATTCAATTCCAACTTGTTCTACATCGCTATTACTTTTGCATTTTAAGAGTTCGGTCGATAACTCTTCAGGATAATCAATATGGAAAAATTTGGGTAAAAAAGAAATGTGATTTAGAGTTTTAATCGGTTTTAAACCAGGAATAATAGGCACGTTAATACCAATAGCCCTGCAGGCATCAACAAACTCGAAATACTTTTTATTGTCGAAAAACATTTGGGTAACAATGTAAGTAGCTCCAGCATCTACCTTGTTTTTTAGATGCAACAAATCCGTTTGCAAATTCATGGCTTCAAAATGTTTTTCGGGATATCCTGCAGCTCCGATACAAAAATCAGTAGGTTCAAGTTTTATATCATCCATGATATATTTTCCTTGATTCATGCCAGATATTTGATCAATCAATTCTACAGCAAAGGAATGGCCATCTGGATCTGGACGAAAGGACGTTTCCGTTTTAATGGAATCGCCTCGCAAAGCCAATACATTATCAATGCCTAAAAATTGCAAATCGATTAGAGCATTTTCTGTCTCCTCCTTGCTAAATCCACCACATATTAAATGAGGGACAGCGTCTACCTTGTATTTGTTCATAATGGCTGCACAAATACCAACAGTTCCTGGCCTTTTTCTGATCGACACTTTTTCAAGCAAGCCGTTTCCCTTTTCTTTATAAATATATTCTTCCCGATGATAGGTAACATTCACGAATTTTGGTTTGAATTCCATCAATGGATCAATACCATCGTATATTGATTGAATGCTTTTGCCTTTTAATGGGGGAAGTATTTCAAAAGAGAATAATGTACTCTCTGCCGCTTCAATGTATTCTGTTACTTTCATATAATCTCTGCAAAAATAAAGAATACTCTCAAGTGCTTTTCAAAAATCACGAAATACTTTCGTTTATTGCTTCATAAATAAGCTTTCCTGCGTGGATAATTTCATCTTCGGATATGGTTAATGGTGGAGATAAACGAAAACTATTTGGATGAGAGAGAAACCAAAAGGTGATGAGTCCTTTTTTTAAACATTGATGAACAAGCTTCGAAACCAACTCAGGTGATTTCATGTCAAAGGCGAACATCATTCCAATTCGCCTACAGCTTTTAATTTCTGGGTGTTTGATTAGAGTATTTTCTAATATAGAACCCAATCGCTCCACCTCACCTAACTTTATTTCGTGTTTTAGCACAGCGCAAAAAGAAGCTGCTGCAGCACATGTAACGGGATGACCACCGAAAGTAGTGATGTGCCCCAAAGAAGGGCGGTCTCGAAAAGTATTTAATATGTTTTTACTCGACACCAATGCTCCAATTGGCAATCCTCCTCCTAGAGATTTACCTAAAGTCAGGATGTCAGGTTGTATATTGAAATGTTCGAAAGCAAAATATTTACCTGTTCTTCCTAGTCCACATTGAATCTCATCTAAAACGAGCAAAGCACCAACTTCTCTGCACCTTTCTCTTATGCTCTGCATAAATGACTTGGATGGAATCTGAACGCCAGCATCACCTTGAATTGTTTCCAAAAAAACACCAGCGGTATCAGTCGTAATTTCATTTAGCTGATTCATTTCATTGAACTCAATGAATTTTACGTTGGGCAATAAGGGTTTAAAATTCTTTTTTCTTTTCTCACCACTCGAGATACTTAACGATCCATTTGTGCTCCCATGATAAGCACCGTTAAATGCTATGATTTCAGTTCGTTCAGTATAAGCTTTACATAATTTTATAGCCGCTTCATTCGCTTCGGTTCCAGAGTTTACTGCATAAACACAGTCTAGCTCACTAGGCAATAGCTGCATTAGGTTTTCAGAAAGGTCTAATTGTGCTTGTTGAATAAATTCGCCATAAACCATGACATGCAGGTGTTTATCCAGTTGTGATTTGATGGCATTTATAATTTTTGGATGATTATGCCCTACATTATTTACGCACAACCCCGCGATCATATCTACGTATTTATTTCCTTGTTTGTCATAAATATATATGCCTTCAGCATGTTCTACTTCAATCAAAAGTGGGTTTGGATTGGTTTGCGCCAGTCCATTCAGGAATTTATTTTTATTGTCCAATTTTTCGTTTATTTGTTAAGGACCTCTATTATGGGTTCTCCTGTCATCGCGCCAGTTCTTTGTAGATATAGAAAATGTGTCAAAGTAGGTGCAATATCTGTGATGCTTATGGGGTAAAATAGATCTTGTTTTTTAATTCCTGCTCCGTACCACAACAGAGGGACATGGGTGTCATAAGAATAACCAGATCCGTGTGAAGTTCCTTGATTTGGAGATAAGTCCAATTTTTCTGGTAGGTATCCTGGTTCTAGCATGATGATGAGGTCACCGCTTCTTTTTTTGTCAAAACCTTTGCGAATCAATCTAACCCATTTGTCCTCGTTTATAAGATGTTCTGTAAGGTCTTGTCCTAATACAACATTTTTAACACTCTTTTTTAGTAAAATTATATTTTTAAAAAAATCAGTAACATCATTTACATTAAGTCCTTTAATGGAATCTATTCGTTCATGGTTGAGGTAAAGATTTAAATTAATAATGTTGTCAATAAGATCGGCATTAAAAAATTTAACAGATTCATTTTTAAGTTCAGCTAAAAGAGAATCGACGTATAAATACCCTCCAGGTAGTTTTTCATCAATAAGCTGCTGCGGAACAGGTACGACACCATGATCTGCAGTCATAAAAAGGACATACCCATTTTTCCCATAGGTCTTATTCAAGAATTTAAGTAGCTTGGCAATTTCGAGGTCTAGGCGTATATACATGTCTTCAATTTCCATTGAATATGGGCCAAAAGCATGACCAGCGATATCTGTCGAGGAATAGCTAATACAAATCATATCTGTGTTTTTTGTTTCCCCAAGGTGCTCATTTTGCATGGCTTCAATCGCTAAATCTGTGAGCAAGGTATTGGCAAAAGGTGAAATCGTGAATGCTTGTAAATTATTTCCAATGCTCATTAACTTTTTTATTTCATAGGGAAAACGAGCATTTATTTTCCCAGGAATTACTACCTCATAATTACTTTCATCAGTAGAAATGTATTTATCAAGTTCAAGTAATGGGCTCCATGTTTTTGCGTATGTATAACAATTTTTGTTATTGTTGAAGTCAATTAACCAAGGGGGCAAAGTGTTTTTGAAGTAAGAGCTAGTAATAAACTTACCAGTTTGATAATCGAACCAGTATGACCCATCGCTTTTGTGTCCGCCCGGTAATATTGCCCCACGGTCCTTAATTGAAATTGACACCACTTTTGATTGAGGATAAGTCATTTTTAATTGATCCGTAACAGTATAACTTTTTAGTCGATGAGGAGAGCAATTACCATATATTGAGCTTGCTCCAACAGAATGAACAGAATTATCTCCGACACAATTGACTAGGCCATTTGTTTTTCTTTCAAACCAGGCATTGGCAATAATACCATGGTTATTTGGAGTGGTTCCGGCATAAATGGAGGCATGTCCTGGTCCGGTATAGGTCGGGATGTAATTGTATTCTACATTTCTGCAATTTGTTCCGTTCTTCATGATTTCTTTAAATCCTTTTTTAGAATAATTGTCTTGAAATCTATATAGATATTCATAACACATTTGGTCCACAACAATTCCCACCACAACTTTTGGTTTATTCTTCTGAGAATGGCCGCATATGCTGAAGCCAAGTATCAACAGAAAAGCAATTAAATATTTCATGCCTTAAAAGTAATCATATCTTATTTAGGTTTTTTCATTGTTATGCAACTATTAAAAATAGATAATCGTCTATGCTGCGGGCTTAGTAATAACATTACTATTGAACCCTTATCAAACGATAGGAAGCGCAGTTAATTCTGCGCTTTTTTTTATTGATGCAACTTTTATAAAAAGACTGACGTCTATAAATCAAACTACTATAACTCTAAAGATATTTTAACTCTTATCTGAACAAAAAGCACCAAAACCTTGGTGCTTTTTTTATT
>Ga0257121_1001073_pt1 | contig 21488 bp, 14 predicted proteins | sample SI106_100metaG_FD_190180 | JGI IMG/M metagenome (GOLD analysis project Ga0257121, IMG submission 190180) | Marine microbial communities from Saanich Inlet, British Columbia, Canada - SI106_100 | ecosystem: Environmental > Aquatic > Marine > Inlet | place: Canada: British Columbia | collected... | reverse complement strand
GAGGATATGCTATTGGATATTGATAAAGATACTATTGATTGGAATGATAATTTTGATGATACATTAAAAGAGCCTTCAGTATTGCCAGCTAGATTGCCAAATCTTTTACTTAATGGTGCTACTGGAATTGCAGTAGGTATGGCAACAAATATGCCACCACATAATATAACTGAAGTTATTGATGGTGTTATTGCTTACATTGAGAAAAGAGGAGAAATTCAAATTTCAGATTTAATGAATTATATTAAAGCACCTGATTTTCCTACAGGTGGAACAATTTATGGTTATGATGGAGTTAGATCTGCATTTGAGACTGGAAGAGGTAGAATTGTTGTTAGAGGAAAGGTAAGATTTGATGAAAATAAGGGAAGAGAAAGAATTATTGTTGAAGAAATTCCTTACATGGTTAATAAATCAAATCTTATTAAACAAACTGCTGATCTTGTAAATAGTAAGAAATTAGACGGGATATCTGATATTAGAGACGAATCAGATAGAAAAGGAATGAGAATTGTATACGATTTAAAAAGAGATGCTATTCCAAATATTGTACTAAATAAGCTTTATAAATTTACTTCTTTACAATCTTCTTTTAGTGTAAATAATATTGCATTAGTTGCTGGAAGACCAAGATTATTAAATTTAAAAGAATTAATAAAATATTTTGTTGAGCACAGACATTCTGTCTTAATTCGAAAAACAGAATTTGAATTAAATCAAGCTGAAAAGAGAGCTCATATTTTGGAGGGACTTTTGATTGCTTTAGATAATCTTGATTCTATTATTAAATTGATAAGATCATCTAGAACTCCTGAAGATGCAAGAAATGGATTAATATCTAATTTTGATCTTTCAGAAATTCAATCTAAAGCAATTCTTGAATTAAGACTTCAAAAACTTACAGGTCTTGAAATGGATAAAATTAAATCAGAACATGCTGAGATAATGAAGAGAATTGATAGGTTTAAAGAGATTTTATCAGATGAAAACTTAAGATTCACATTACTAACTGATGATTTTAAAGAAGTTAAAGAAAAATATGGTGATGAAAGAAGATCAAATATTGAATTTTCATCTTCTGAAGTTAGTATTGAAGATATGATACCAAATGATGAGGTACTGATTACGATATCTCATTTAGGTTATGTTAAACGAACAACTTTAAGTGAATATAGATCTCAAGGAAGGGGTGGAGTTGGTTCTAAGGGAGCTACAACTAGAGAAGAAGATTTTGTTGAAGAAATGGTTATGGCCAACAATCATGATTATATGCTATTCTTTACAAAACAGGGAAGATGTTTTTGGTTAAAAGTATATGAAATACCAGAAGGCACTAAAACTTCAAAAGGAAGAGCCATTCAAAATATAATTAATATTCCTAAGGATGATAAAGTAATGGCTTACATCAATACTAAGGATCTTAAAGATGAAGATTATATTAATTCACATTATATAATGATGTGTACTAAGAAAGGTGTTGTTAAAAAAACATCTTTAGAGGCATATTCAAGACCTAGAACAAATGGTATTAATGCAATTACTATCAGAGAAGGTGATCAACTCTTAGAAGCTAAGATGACAACTGGTAATTCACATATTATGATGGCTGTAAAATCAGGTAAAGCTATTCATTTTGAAGAAGAAAAAGTTAGATCAATGGGTAGAACAGCTGCTGGAGTAAGAGGAATTAGACTTGCTAATGATAATGACGAAGTGGTTGGGATGATTTGCATTGAAGATATTAATTCAAGTGTTCTAGTTGTTGCTGAGAATGGTTATGGAAAGAGATCTGCTGTTGAAGACTATAGAATTACTAATCGTGGTGGAAAGGGTGTTAAAACTATAAATATTACGGATAAAACAGGTCAGCTAATATCTTTAAAGAATGTTTCAGATGAAGATGATTTAATGGTAATAAATAGATCTGGAATAACTATTAGAATTGGTGTTGATACACTAAGAGTTATGGGACGTGCAACTCAAGGTGTGAAATTAATTAGATTAAGAGATGATGATTTAATTGCTTCAGTAGCAAAAGTTTCTAAATTTGAAGCTATAGAGAGCGAGGATGAAGGAAATGATGATGAACTAGAAAGTAATTCTTTTAATGATAAAAATTTAGCTGATAAGCAAGATAAATCTGAATCTGATGATTCTAATAATTAGACAGAAAAATACACCACTTATATAAATCATAAAATTCTTATTATAATCGATAGGAATATATGTAATTTAATATATTTTTGTTAACCAAAAATTTTATTAATTAACATACATCAAAATGATTATTAAAAAATTATTTTTTTTATCTTCTCTTCTATTAACTTCAATAGCATATTCTCAAACAGAAAATGATGCTAAATTAGTAAATATTCCTAGTTCAAATCCATTAGATATATCCTATGAAAAGTGGATATTACCAAATGGTTTAACTGTACTTATTCATGAAGATAAATCTGATCCATTAGTCCAAGTTCATGTAACTTATCATGTTGGTTCAAATAGAGAAACAGCTGGTAAATCAGGATTTGCACATTATTTTGAACATATGATGTTTCAAGGTTCTGAGAATGTTGCTGATGAAAGACATTTTAAAATAATTAATGATGCTGGTGGAAATATGAATGGTAATACAACTTCTGATAGAACTGTATATTTTCAAACTATTCCTTCAAATTATTTAGAAACTGCTTTATGGTTAGAATCTGATAGAATGGGTTTTCTTCTTGATGCAGTAACAGATGAAAAATTTGAAAATCAACGTGATGCAGTTAAAAATGAAAAATATCAAAATCAGATTAGTCAACAATATGGAATGAGAAATGAAATATTAGGTCAATCATTATATCCTCCTTCTCATCCTTATAATTGGCCAGTAATTGGTTATGTTGATGATTTAGATAGAGCTACTTCAGAAGATTTAAAGAATTTCTTTTTAAGATGGTATGGGCCAAATAATGCTATTTTAACAATTGCTGGAGATGTTTCTTCTAGTGAAGTACTTCCATTAGTGCAAAAATATTTTGGATCTATACCTAGAGGAGCAGAAGTAAAGAAACAATCAGCTATGGTACCAAGATTATCATCTGATATTTATACTGGTTATACTGATAATGTTTATTTACCATTAACAGAAATTGTATTTCCAACTGTAGCTAATTATCACAAAGATGAAGCTCCATTAGATATGTTAGCATCCTTAATGGGTGAGGGTAAAAAATCTATTTTTTATAAGAATTTTGTAAAATCTGAGAAAGCTATTCAAGCATATGTAAGTCATCCTTGTAGTGAACTTTCTGGAGAGTTTCACTTGACTGTTTTAACCTTTCCTGATTGGCAAGAAGACCAAGGTATATACTTTAACAATATTGAAGCTGATATTAGAAATACAATTTCAGAATGGGAGGAGAAAGGTTTTTCCGATGAAGATTTAGAGATGGTTAAAGCTGCAATGATTAGTAATAGTGTTGATATGAAAACTTCTATTTCCTCTAAGGCTACTATGATTTCATCATGGGAATGGTTAGGTAGGGGAAAATATAATGTATCATCAGAAATTGAAAGATATAAAAAAGTTACTAGAGCCGATGTAATGCGTGTATTTAATAAATATATTAAAAATAGAAAGGCAGTTATAATGGTTGTTAGACCTAAAAGTCCTTTTGTTAAAGAATTAGATTCTTTAATTAGTAGAAATCCAAATTCAAATCTATTATTAGAAGAAGACCCTCAATATGAAAATTTGGTTTATAATAAGGCAGTTGATAATTTTGATAGAAGTATTCAGCCTTCTCCTTCAAAACCAAAAACTCCTACAATTCCAGAATATTATAAAGAAGATTTTTCAAATGGATTAAAAACGATTTTTTCTCAAACAAATGAAATACCTAAGTTATATTTAAGATTAAAAATTAATGGAGGGTCATTACTTGAGAATGATAAAAAAATTGGAGTTGCTGATTTTACAGCGCAAATGATGAATGAAAGCACTTCTAAATCATCATCTGAAGATATTAGTGTAGAGCTTCAAAAATTAGGTAGTACAATTAGTTTTTCTACTGATGAAGATGTTACAACAATGTATATTGAATGTTTAACAGATAATCTAGATAAAACATTAGAAATTGCTAAAGAAAAGTTATTATATCCTGGTTTTAATGAAGAAGATTTTAAAAGAATAAAAAAATCTAATATTGAAGGATTAGAATCTATGAAAAAGAATTCTGGATATTTGGCTCAAACAGCTATGGGAAATATTTTATTTGGAGATACTCCTTACGGTAGAAAAGTAAAAGAGAAAAATATTAAAAAAATTAAGTTAAAAGATGTTAAAGAATTTTACAATAATTACTCGCCAAATATTAGTGAGTTAGTTGCTGTTGGTAATATATCAAAGGAGGAATTGTATTCTAAATTAGATTTTTTAAAGAATTGGGGAAATAAAAATATTGTATTACCAAGTAAATTTGAATTTCCAGAAGATAATCCAACACAAATTTATTTATTAGACAAAGAGGGTGCATCACAATCATTTATTTTAATGGGACATAAATCTGATTCTTATGATGCTGATGGTATTAACTTTAAATCTCAAATTATGAATAAGTCATTAGGTGGTGGAGCTAGTGGAAGGTTATTCTTAAATTTAAGAGAAGATAAAGGATATACTTATGGAGCATATTCATTTTTTCAAGGAAATAAAAATACAGGATTATTTGGAATTCAAACAAGCGTAAAAACAGAAGTTACAGATAGTGCTCTAACTGAAGTATTTAATATTTTAGATAATTATACTAATAAAGGATTAACCAAAGATGAATTATCATCAACAAAAAATTCTTTTTTAAATTCTGCTTCATTAAAATATGAAACTCCTAACCAAAAGCTTGGTTTCTTAAATAGAATTTTAACTTATGATCTTGATGGATCTTATATTGATAAACAAGCTGATATACTTAATTCTATCTCATTAAATGAAATTAATTCTCTTGCTTCCTCAAAAATTAAGACTAGCGAAATGGCAATTGTTATTGTTGGTAATAAATATCTAATTAAAAAGAAGTTAGAAAACCTATCATCAAATAAAGATGGAATGAAATTTAATTTTAAAATTAACGAAATCAAATATTAGAATGAAAAATATCTTATTAATACTTAGTTTTATAATATCTACTGTTGCAGTTGCTCAAAAACATAATATTGTAAATGCATCAATTGCTTTAAGAAATGCAAAAAAAGCTACAGGTGATGAGGTTGGAGTTATTTTGAGTGAAGCAATGCAATATATTGATGAAGCATATAATACTGAAAGTACGGCAAATGATCCGAAAATGTGGAATTATAGAGCTCCTATTTATTTAGAAATTGCCCTAAAAAAACCTGAATTAGACAATTTAGCAATTATTAAAGCTACAGATGCTCATATTAAATGTTTGCAAAAAGGAAAGAAGGATAGAATTATTGTTAAAAAATGGACTTCTAAAGAAGATATTCTAGCTGGATTAATACAATGTGGATATAAATTATTCAATGTAGCTATAGATAAGTATAATGAAGGTGATTATAAGACCTCTCTTGCTTATTATGATAAAATATTTGAAATAGTACCATATGATGAAGAAGATCAGCTTAAAAGAGGTAATATAACTAAAGAAACTATTCTTTATAATTCTTTTTTCTCATCAAATAAGATGAAAGATGATGTAAAATCAAAAGAATTACTACAAAATCTTATTGATATAAACTTTAATGAACCAGCTATTTATATTCATATTAGTGATATATATAAAAGAGAAAATAATATTGAAGAAACAATTAAATACTTATCTCTAGGAAGAGAGATGTTTGAAGATGACCAGTCATTAATAAACACAGAACTTAATCTATATATTGAATTAGGAAGAACAAGTGAGTTATTGAAAAAATTGGGAGAAGCTATTGAACTTGATACTGAAAATAGTTTGCTTTATTTTAATAGAGGGACAATTTATGATCAACAAGGACAAGTAGAAAACGCAGAAAGCGACTATTTAAAATCAATTGAATTAGACCCTTCATCATTTGGCAGTAATTATAATCTAGGAGCTTTATTTTTTAATAAAGCAGTAGAATTAAATAATTCTGCGAATTCTACAAGTGATGATAAAAAATATAAATCATTAAAAAAACAGGCAGATGTTTATTTTAATAAAGGCTTACCATATTTAGAGGAAGCACATCTTTTAAATCCTAAAGATAAAAACACATTATTGTCTTTAAAACAACTTTATTATATGAAGGGTGATTACAAAAAATCAGATGAAGTCAAGAAAATTTTAGAGAAAACAAAAAACTAATATTAAAAAAAAATTTATGAAAAAACTATTAATTTTAATTCTATTTATTATTATTAATAATTCAAGTATTTTTGCTCAATACTCTGTTTTTAAACAACAAGCCAATAATAAATCAGAATCTAAAAAGGATGTAAAGAAAACTAATGATATTCAATCAAAAACAAAAGACTGTACTATCTACGATGGTTTATTTAAAATATACCAAAGTAAAAAAGATGGCAAATCATATATTGAAATAGACACATCTCATTTAGATAATGAATTTATTTATTTCAGCTACTTTGAGAATGGAGTTACAGATGCAGGTGCTGTAAAAGGCAGGTATAGGGGTTCAAAGATTATTAAAATAAGTAAGTTTTACAATAAGATTGATTTTACGATAAATAATACCAAGTATTTTTTTGATGAAAAGAGCCAATTATCTAAAGCTTCAAATACTAATATCAATACTCCATTGATTATTTCTGAAGAAATTATTGCAAAAAATGATGGTAAAACTAGATTCTTAATCAATGCTGATAATATATTTTTAAATGAATCATTACAACAGGTAAAATATTCATATCCAGGTGGATATAAAGGATTTAAATTAGGAAATTTAAGTAAGAGTAAAACAAGATATAATAAAATAAGAAATTACCCAGAAAATACTGATGTTATAGTTAATTATTACTACGAAAGTAAGTATCCGTCTAAAAGGGGAGGAGAAGCAATAACTGATTCTAGAAATGTTTCAGTATTAGTTCAGCATAGTTTAGTAAAAATGCCTGATGAAAATTATCTTCCTAGAAAAGATGATACGAGAGTTGGATTTTTTACTACTAAATCTAATCATATGACTAGTTTAGATCAAGTGAATTATAGAGATTTTATTAATAGATGGAGATTAGAAAAAAATGATTCTAGTAAAGAATTTTCTGAACCAATTAAACCAATTGTCTATTGGATAGAAAACACAACTCCGTTAGAGTTTAGAGATATTATTAAAGAAGGCGTTGAAAGATGGAATATTGCATTTAAAGAGGCTGGTTTTCTAAATGCTATTCAAGTAAAAATTCAACCTGATACAGCAGAATGGGATGCTGGAGATATAAGATATAATGTCTTAAGATGGACATCATCTCCTAATCCACCTTGGGGAGGATATGGCCCATCTTTTGTTAATCCACGAACTGGAGAAATTTTAGGTGCAGATATTATGCTAGAATGGTCATATATAACTAATAGAATTGTTGCAGATAATTTATTTAATGATAATAATAATGAAGATATAAACTGTTGTACTGCAACTCAATTTCAGCAGATTGAGAATTCCCTCGGATTAAGCTATATAAAAAACATGAATCTTGGAGAAGAAATGGAAAAAGAATTGGTTAAACAATCACTTTATCGACTAGTTCTTCATGAAGTAGGACATACATTAGGCTTAAATCATAATTTTAAAGCCAGTGCATTATTAAGTACTGATGAATTAAATAATAAGGATATTGTTAATGAAAAAGGTGTAACATCTTCAGTGATGGATTATCCTGCAATTAATATTAATAAAAACCCAGAAGAACAAGCATTGTTTTTTGATATAAAGCCAGGGTTTTATGATGTATGGGCTATTAAATTTGGATATTCTCAATTTAGTGAAAATGAAGAAGAAGGCATTTCAAAAATTCTTTCTAGGTCAACTGAAAAAGAGTTGGCATTTGCTAATGATGCACTTGATATGAGATCGCCAGGAAAAGGTTCTGATCCAAATGCTATGATTTATGATTTATCTAGTAATCAATTAGACCATTCAGTTGATAAGATTAATATGGTTACAGATATTTTAAAAGACCTTAAAACAAAATACACTTCAAATAATGATACTTACGAAGAATTATATAGATCATATATTAATTTGGTTTATTCTTATTATCAAGCTTTAAATATTGTTACAAGACAAATTGGTGGTGTATATATAGATTTATCACATACGGATCAAAATACTGATAATAAACCATTTGAAAGTGTTGACAAGGAAACACAAAAAAAAGCCATGGATATTATAGCAAAATATGGATTTAGTAATAAAATACTTCTGCAAGATGATTTATTTCCATATTTACAAAAACAGAGGAGAGGTTTCAATGTTTCTACTGATCCAACTATTCATCAGAGAATCTTAAGGTACCAAAATTATCTTTTGAATCATTTACTTAACTCTAAAGTTCTTTTAAGAATATCTAATTCTAGCTTATATGGAAATAACTATAAATTACCATATTATATGATTGATTTAAGAAATTCTATATTTGAAAGTGATATGGATAAGAATATTTCAACTGTAAGACAAAATTTACAAGTTTCGTATGTAAATAGACTATTATCTATTGTTAATTCTAAATCTAGTTATGATAATTTCGCTAAAACATCTGCATTCTATAATCTTAACTGGTTAAAAGATAATCTTGATAATTCCATTGGTAATTTACAAACAAGACAACATAAGGATTATCTATTGTATTTAATTCAGTCATTAGATAATACTAAGTAGGGTACATAACTATTTATACAAATTTAACATAATATTAATTATAAGACAATATATTTTTTTATCTAATCTAGCATATGAAATTAGAAAACTATAATGATTATAAAGAATACTCTGTAAAAATATACGACATTAGTATGTCAATGAGTGTTTTAAATTGGGATCAAGAAACTAAGATGCCAAAAAATGGCAGCAGATTTAGAGCACAGCAATTATCTACACTTGCAAAAATTGCTTATGAATTATCAACTGATGATAAGTATGGTAAATTATTAGAGACTTTAAACAATGATAAATCATTAAATCCTGATCAAAAACGTAATATATTTTTATCAAGAAAAGAATTTTTAAAAAATAAAAAGTATTCATCTGACTTTATTGTAAAACAATCTAAACTTATTTCTAAAGCATTTAATGACTGGAGAATTGCAAAAGAGAAAAATAATTTTAAATTATTTCAAGATTCTCTTGAAAAACTTGTTGAATTAAGAAAAGAAGAATGTGAATTAATTGGATATACAAATCATCCATATGATGCTCTACTAGATATATATGAGCCTAATTTAACAACAAAAAATGTTGATTTAATTTTTAAAGATGTAAAAGAAAAATTAGTTCCATTTATAAAACTAATTGCTAAAAATAATCATGTTGATGACTCTTTTTTTTATCAATCCTTTGATCATGATATGCAATGGGATTTTGGTATTAAATTATTAAAACAAATGGGTTATGATTTTGATTCTGGACGACAAGATATCTCTGCTCACCCCTTTTCATCACATTTTTCTCCTGAAGATGCTAGAGTGACAACAAGAATTGATGAAAATAATCTTTCTGAAATGATATGGAGTTGTATTCATGAAGGAGGTCATGCATTGTATGAACAAGGAATTTTATCAGAAAACTATGGAACTCCTCTAGGAAATTCGGTTTCATTAGGAATACATGAGTCTCAATCAAGGTTATGGGAAAATCATGTTGGAAGAAGCTTAGAGTATTGGAAGTATAACTATGCTAGCTTAAAGTCCCTATTCCCTGATAAATTAAAAAATGTTGATTATAATAAATTTTATAAAGCAACTAATAACGTTAAACCATCATTAATTAGAACAAATGCCGATGAGCTTACTTATCATTTACATGTTCTTATTAGATATGAAATTGAAAAAGGATTAATTGAAGGGAGTATTAATGTTAAGGACCTTCCTACAATTTGGAACAAAAAATACTTTGATTATTTAGGCATTAAAGTTCCTAATGACTCAGAGGGAGTTTTACAAGATATCCATTGGTCTCATGGTAGCTTTGGTTATTTTCCCACATATACTATTGGTAGTTTCTATGCAGCTCAATTTTTTCATAAAGCTTCAACCGAAATAGATAATATAGAAACAAAGATTGGTAATGGAGATTTTGTTGAATTACTATATTGGTTAAGAAACAAAGTTCATAAACATGGTGAACGATATGATGCAAAAGTACTTTGTGAAAGAATTACTGGGGAAGAGCTGAATTTTAAATACTTTTTGGAATATGTAACTAAGAAGTATTCTGATATATATAATCTTATTTAACCCTCGCAACTACTACAAGAAACAAGATTAGTAACCATTTCTTTTGAAACACTTTGACTTCTTTGATAGTAAAGGGTCTTCACTCCTAGTTTCCAGGCCTCTAAAATTAAATTATTAACTTCTTTAACAGGTAAATCTGCTGGTATATTTAAATTTAAACTCTGTGCTTGATCAATATATTTTTGTCTTATTGAAGCTTGTTGAATAATTTCAAGTTGACTTATCTCTTTAAAAGTTTTGAAAACATTTTTTTCATTTTCTGATAATTCTTTTAAATGATTTACACTTCCATTATTTAACATTATGCTTCTCCATGTTTCTTCATTATCAAGATCTTTTTCTTTTAGCAATATTTCAAGATATTTATTCTTTCTCATGAAATTACCTTTAGCAAGTCCAGCCTTATAATAATTACTATATATAGGCTCTATTCCTGGAGATGCTTGACCTAAAATAGCAGATGATGAAGTTGTTGGTGCAATAGCTAATAGTGTTGTATTTCTTCTTCCGTAACCTTCCAAAACCTCAGGCTCACCATATATTCTAGCTAATTCAATTGTTGCTTTCTCAGATTTTTCTTGAATATCTTTAAATATGGTAGTAGTTAATTGTTTTGCTTCCATACCTTCAAAAGGAATCATATTTCTTTGTAGGTATGAATGCCAACCAAGTACCCCTAATCCTAGAGCTCTGTGTCTTTTTGCAAATCTATGTGCATTTTCTAGATAGTAGTTTCCTTCTGTTTTTTTAATAAACTCCTCTAATACAGCATCTAGGAAGAATGTTGCTAGTTTAACTGTTTCCGTGTCTTTCCATTCATCATACATCTCTAAATTAAGTGATGAAAGGCAACATATAAATGATTCATCTTTACTAGAAGGAAGAACAATTTCAGAACAAAGATTACTAGCATTAATCATCATTGCTTTATCTTTATATACTTGAGGTTTATTTCTATTAATATTATCAGTAAAAAATATATATGGAAGACCTTTCTGTTGTCTGTTTTCTAAAACTTTTGCCCATATTTTTCTTTTTTCCATATCACCTTCAATCATCTCATTTAGCCAGTAATCTGGAACACAAACTGCATAGAATAAATTTTGTATTGGACTTCCAATACTTTTAATTGACATAAATTCTTCAATATCAGGGTGATCAATATCTAAATATGCAGCAAATGCTCCTCTTCTAACTCCACCTTGAGAAATTGTATCCATCGTAGTATCAAAAAGCTTCATAAAGCTTACAGCACCACTACTCTTTCCATTATCTTTTACTGCACTACCTCTTTCTCTCATTGCACCAAAATATCCAGAAGTCCCCCCTCCTATTTTAGTTTGCATAATTACTTCACCAAGTTTATGAGTAATATCTTCAATTCTGTCTGGTACATGAACGTTAAAACAAGATATAGGCAAGCCTCTTTCAGTACCCATATTTGCCCATATTGGTGAGCTAAGGCTCATCCAACCTCTTTCTACCATTTCTTTAAATGCTTCTTTTAATTCAGGTCTAAATAGGTTTTTAGCTGCTGCTGTACATACTCTATCAATAGCACCTTCAATAGATTCTCCTTGTAATAAATATCCTCTATTTAGTATTTGTTCACTTTCAGAATTTTTCCACCAATATCTTTCTCTATTTTCTTTCATATTAATAAATTAAAAAAGATCTAGAGCTGTTATACTTTTATCATGCTTAGTATATTCAACTGGTCTCTTTGCAAAGAAATCATCCATACTATTAGAGAAAACTTCATTTTCAAACCATGATAAAGGTTCATAATCTTCATATGGGACATTAAAAACTCTTTCTAAACCAATTTGAGTTAAACTCTCATCAGCACGATATTTCATAAAGTTTAATAGATCTTTTTTAGTAACAAATTCTAATTCACCTTGCTCAAAAATCCAATCAAGGAGTCTACTTTCAATCTCAATAGATTCTTTAACAACTGTAGAAATTTTATCAAGTGTTTTTTTATTAAAAAATTCCGGATATTCTTCTTTAATCTTATTTATAATGTACATTCCAGCATTAGCATGTAATTGTTCGTCAATTGATGTCCAAGCAATAATATTACTTACATTTTTCATATGTCCCTTAAACCTTGTAAATGAAAGAATTATTGCAAATTGACTGAATAATGAAACATTTTCAATAAGAATAGAAAATAGAATTAATGATATAGCATATTCTTCCTTATCTTGTGATTTCGCATTAGACAATGCTGAAGATAAGTAATCAATTCTTTCTTTGATAATGGGAATATCTATAAGATTCTCAAATTCATCATTGTAGCCTAAAACTTCTAATAATCTTGAATAAGCCTCTGAATGTCTAAATTCACATTCAGCAAATGTACTTCCTAAACCATTAAACTCTGGCTTAGGTAAATGTGTATATAAATCACCCCAGAAGGTTTTGACATTTACTTCAATTTGGGCAATTGCTAAAAGAGCATTTTTAACAGCATTTTTTTCTGGTTCTGAGAGATGAGAAAGAAAATCTTGAGTATCTGCAGTAAAATCCACTTCTGAATGAACCCAGAAAGATTTGTTAATTGCATCAGTAAAATCTGTTACTTCTGGATATTCAAAAGGTTTGTAATTTCGTCTATAGTCAAATATACCCATGTTAAATTTTTAAATATTAATAAAAAGCGAGTGATTTACTCTTGGTATTGACATCAATAATTAATTATAAAATAGATAAACTAATTAAAAATTTTATTTAAACCGATGTACAAAAAGAGTAAAGAACTAATGCAAGTATAATATTTTATTCACACGATTTTTTATAGAAATTAGGACAAATAAGCATGATTTATTAACACCTTATTAAATCTAAATTTACTGAATTAAATTGAGATTTAAAATAAGTTATAAAGAAAAAAATAAAGAATATTTATAAATTTTATAATTATATTTAATTAGATTATTTATAAACTTTATATAAAACTTTAATAATGATTGTGAATTAATTATCTGTAATTAATCTTTCGCATTCTCAGGCTAACAGGTGTAACCTCTAAATATTCATCAACTTGAATGTATTCCATGCATTCCTCTAGAGAGAAGTCAATTTTAGGAGCAATATTTTCTGCAGCATCAGTACCAGCTTTTCTCATATTTGTGAGTTTCTTTCCTTTTACAACATTAATATCGAGATCACTATCCCTAGAATTTTCTCCAATAACTTGACCTTTATAAATTACAGTTCCAGGATCAATAAAAAACTTACCTCTTTCTTGAAGCTTGTTAATTGAAAAAGCCGTAGATGTGCCAGCTTCCATTGAAATTAAAGAACCTTTATTTCTTTCTGTAATTTCACCTTTAAATGGAGCATATTCTCTAAATCTATGAGTTATTACTGCATTACCAGCTGTTGCAGTCATCATATTATTTCTTAGTCCAATTAAACCTCTTGAGGGAATATCAAATTCTAAATGTTGTAAATCTCCTTTGGGCTCCATTACTAGCATATCACCTTTTCTTTGTGTAATTAAATCAATAGCTTTTCCAGAAAACTCCTCAGGAACATCAACAACTAATGTTTCCATTGGCTCACACTTTTTTCCATCAATGTCCTTAATAATAACATGAGGTTTGCCTACCTGTAATTCATATCCTTCTCTTCGCATTGTTTCAATCAAAACTGATAAATGTAGAATCCCTCTACCAAAGACATTGAATTTTTCTTCTGTTTCCCCATCAACCACTTTTAGTGCTAGGTTCTTTTCAAGTTCTTTATATAATCTATCTCTTAAATGTCTAGAAGTACAGAATTTACCTTCCTTACCAAAAAAAGGAGAATTATTTATAGTAAATAACATACTCATAGTTGGCTCATCAATATTAATTCTTGGTAATTGTTCTGGATTCTCTATATCTGCAATTGTATCACCAATCTCAAATCCTTCTATTCCAATAATTGAACAGATATCTCCACTTCTTGCTGAACTAACTTTAAGTTTGCCCATTCCATCAAATGTATGAAGTTCCTTTATTCTAACCTTCTTTTTTGATCCATCTGATTTGCATAAAATATAATCTTTTCCTTCCTCCAATTTCCCTCTATATATTCTTCCAATTGCAATTCTTCCAACAAATTTTGAGTAATCTAATGAAGTTATCTGCATTTGAGAATCTCCCGGATTATATGGTGCTTCAGGAATTTCCTTAATAACAGTATCAAGAAGTGGAAAAATATTATCTATTTTATCTTTCCAGTCAAAATTCATCCATCCTTCCTTTGAAGAACCAAAAATTGTAACGAATTCTAATTGTTCTTCAGTAGCATCTAGATTAAACATTAAATCAAATATATCATCCTGAACAATATCAGGAGTACAATTTTGCTTGTCTACTTTATTAATAACAAGTATAGGCTTTAATCCAAGCTCAATAGCTTTTCCAAGTACGAATCTAGTTTGTGGCATAGCTCCTTCAAAGGCATCAACCAATAATAATACTCCATCAGCCATTTTTAGTACTCTTTCTACCTCACCTCCAAAATCAGCATGCCCTGGAGTATCAATTACATTAATTTTAACATCTTTATAGTTAACTGACACATTTTTTGATAATATTGTTATCCCTCTTTCTCTTTCTAAATCATTATTATCAAGAAGTAAATCTGTTCTTTCTGTTCTTTCGTCTAAGGTTTTACATGCATCAATAATTCTATCAACAAGAGTAGTTTTACCATGATCTACATGAGCAATTATTGCTATATTTCTTATTGATTGCATATCTTATAAATTTGGCTGCAAACTTAATCTTATTTATGAATTATTATTAATATAAATAAAAAAAGACTGTCAAAGACAGTCTTTTAATAAATTGTATCTTAAAAAGGTTTATTTAATATCAATTAGTTCTACATCAAATATTAAAGTTGCATTAGGTGGAATAACACCACCAGCTCCCCTCTCTCCATAGCCTAAATCTGAAGGAATAATAAAAGTAGCTTTTCCTCCTTTCTTTAAAAGTGCTACTCCTTCATCCCAACCTTTTATTACTCTTCCTGTACCTAATTCAAACTCTATAGGTTGATTTCTATCTAAAGATGAATCAAACTTAGTACCATCAGTTAATTTACCAGTATAATGGACAGAAACAGTTTGTCCTTTTGTTGGCTGAGCTCCAGATCCTTCGATTATCATTTTATATCCTAATCCTGATTCAGTTACAGTAGCGCCTTCCATAAGTTTTTTATTTGCTAAAGCTTGAGCCTTATCTTTTTTCTCTTTTGCTTTAAAAATTTCAGCTTGTGTAGAATTAAAAACTTTAACAGCATCAAAAGATTTTGCTTTATCACCAACTCTAATAATAGTTACAGTCTCTATAATATCATCTTGAGCAATAGAATTAACTATATCCATATGTGTGGAATCAGCAACAGATCCAAAGATTGAATGTTTACCATCTAGCCAAGGTGTTTCTTTATGAGTAATAAAGAATTGAGATCCATTTGTAGTAGGTCCTGAATTAGCCATAGATAAGATACCACCCTTATCGTGTTTAAGGTCAGGATGAAATTCATCAGCAAATTTATAACCAGGATCCCCAGTTCCGTTACCATCTGGACATCCACCTTGTATCATAAAATCAGCTATTACTCTATGAAATTTCAGTCCATCATAGTAAGGTGTTCCAATAGGTTTTTTTTTGTTTTTCATATTTCCTTCTGCAAGTGCCACAAAATTAGCTACTGTTAAAGGTGTTTTTTCAAATTCTAGTTTAATTAATATCTCACCTTTATTAGTTTTGATATTTGCATACATTCCATCTTCCATGTTATTATTATTATTATTAGTACTTGTACAACTTACTCCAATTAGCAACGCTAGTGATAAAAAAATTGTTTTCATTATTTATTAATTTTTAATTATTTAATTCTTTTTTATATTTATTTATAATACTTTCTACTTTTTTAATAGTTTCATTTACAGTCATATAAGTCATTCCACCTGAAGCATTGGTGTGACCTCCTCCATTAAAATACTTATTAGCAATTAGGTTAACCTTAAAATTTCCCTTTGATCTTAAAGAAAGCTTTACAATATCTCCCCTTTGAACAATTAATACTGCAAATATAATACCTTTAATAGCAAGTGCATAATTAATTATACCTTCAGTATCACCTTTCTTAAAATTAAATCTATTTAACTCTTCATCAGTTAACGAAATAATAGCAGCATTATTTTCTGGATATAATAATAATTTATCATTAATACAGTATCCAAGTAATTTCATCCTATCTGCAGAAGAATTATCATATATTAAATCATGTATCTTAGAATTTCTAGCACCTTTATCTATAAGATTTGCTATAACATTATGTGTTCTTGATGTAGTAGAATTATATTTAAATGAACCAGTATCTGTCATAATACCAACATATAGACATTCAGCAATATCCATATTAATATCATTAGTCATATTCATAGCTTCTATTAATTCATATAATAATTGAGCCGTAGAACATGATGTTGAATCAGAAAATATTAAGTCAGCAATCTTCATATCAGGATCTTGATGATGGTCAATTAGAACTTTAAATGCTTTAGAATCAGAAACAGTCTGAGAAAAATTATCTAATCTAGTTATGGAATTAAAATCAAGCATAAAAATTATATCTGCTTTACTTGTTATTAGTATTGATTTCTCTTCATTACCATCATATTCAATTACAGTATCATTTCCAGGCATCCAATTTAAAAAGCTTGCATAATCATTAGGTGTAATAACATTAACCTTATGGCCAATATTAATTAATAAATTATATAATGCTAGAGAAGAACCCATCGCATCTCCATCAGGTCCTCTATGAGTCGTTATCACAATATTTTTAGGTTGTGATATTATTTTTTTAAGATTATTTGCTTTTTTAAACATAGTTTGCAAAAATAAGAATAAAAACAAAAGCTCACTTTGTAATAATTTCTAATTTTGCAGCAAATTTTAAAAAAGATAAATATGAGCAATCTAACATTTACCATGGTAAAGCCAGAAGCTGTTGAAGCTGGTAATGCAGGTGCAATTCTAAATAAGATTGAAAAATCAGGTTTTAGAATCGTTGCATTAAAGAAAGTATTATTGACTAAAGAGAGAGCTGGTGAATTTTACGAAGTTCATAAGGAAAGACCTTTTTATGCTGAATTAGTAGATTATATGTCAAGTGGTCCCATTATAGCGGCTCTTTTAGAAAAAGATAATGCTGTATTAGACTTTAGAGAATTAATTGGAGCTACTGACCCCTCTGTTGCTGCTAAAGGGACAATAAGAGCTGAATTTGCTGAAAGTAAAGCTAAGAATGCTGTTCATGGGTCAGATTCAGATGATAATGCCAATATTGAGGCTGACTTTCATTTTACTAACGGAGAAAGATTTTAGGTAAAGTCTCTTTTTTTTTATACTCCTGCTAATAAATATGAGGTAATTATAAATAACTATTTAAAGATAATGTCTTCAATAATTTTTTTGCCTAAACGGGAATTGATTTCCTTTATAAGATCAGTTTTTTTATAGCTGAATTCATTTCTTAGAGTTGATGATTTTAGCTTTATAAAGAGTTTACCTTTATAAACCTTGGAATCAGTAACATACTTTTGAAGATTAGATCCAATCAATGTATCCCAAACTTCTAAGACATCAAGATTATCTAACCTCTCAGAAATCTTTGGATTTTTAAGTATCTTTCTAATTAAGGAAGACAAAGAATTTGTATTTGAACTTGCTTTTCTCATTACTTATTCTTGATTTTAAAGATTTCAAAATCTATACCGGTCCTATCTAGTATATCCTTGCTTCTTTGTTTATTAGTATCTGTTATAAATACTTGAGAAAAAGTACCCTTACTAGTAAAGGCAATAAGTTTTTCAACTCTATTATCATCAAGCTTGTCAAAAATGTCATCAAGTAATAATATAGGCTTATAACCAATTTTTTGAGTAATAAATTCAAACTGAGCAAGCTTAAGAGAAATTAAAAATGATTTTTGTTGACCCTGTGATCCAATCTTTTTTACTGAATGATCATTCATCTCAAAAATAATATCATCCTTATGAATGCCTATACTTGTATGGTGAGAGATTCTATCTTTATCTAGACTATCATTTAAAAGAGTTAAAAAATTACAATTATTAAGCTGTGATCTATAACTTAAACTAACAGTTTCATTATCAGATGATATTTCTTTATAATATTTATTAAAAACTGGTGTAAGCTTTTCTAAAAAAGACTGTCTCTGATTATATATCTCAGTTCCATAAGTTATTAGTTTATTGTTATAGATTTCTAGAGATATTGAGTCAAAGTAATTTCTTTCTGTAAATTGTTTAAGTAAACTATTTCTTTGTTTTAAAACCTTATTGTAATCAATAAGAGTTCTGAGATAACTTTTTTGAAATTGTGAGATACTACTATCAAGATATTTTCTTCTTATCTCACTGCCTTCTAATATTAGGTTAGAATCAGTCGGAGAGATAATAATAATTGGATATTGACCAATATGTTCTGAAAACCTTTTATATTTTTTTTGATTCTTTTTAATAATCTTTCCTGAACCTATATTAAAGTTACATTGTATTTCGTCATCTTTATCTTGATTATTAAAATTACCCTTAACAATAAAAAATTGATTTCCAAATTGGATATTTTGTGCATCAATATGATTAAAATAACTTTTGGTTAATGATAAATAGTGAATAGCATCTAAAATATTTGTTTTTCCAACTCCATTATTACCAACAAAACAATTAATCTTTTCATTAAATGTAAAACTCCTTTTAGAGTGGTTCTTAAATTGGAATAATGATAATTGTTTTAAGTACAAAATATATATATAATTATGTTTATAAGTAAGTTTAAATAAATAATCATAAATAATAATAATGATATAATTCTTAAAAAACTTATATTTGCGCTCCAAAAATAAGATTAAATGGCTAAAAAAAATAATAAAACTGATGATCAATTTGCTAAAGTTGAAAGTGCTTTAACTAGAACTGAGCAATATGTTGAGGATAATCAAGGTAAATTAATGAAAATTATAGGTGGTATAATTCTTGTTATAGCAATTTATGTTGGATATGGAAAATTTATTTTAGATCCTTTAGAAGAAGATGCTCAATCTGAAATGTTTTATGCAGAGATTTACTTCGCTAAAGATTCATTTAACTTAGCTTTAAATGGAGACGGTCAGTACTTAGGGTTTATTGATATTTCTGATGAGTATTCAGGAACTAAGCCAGGAAATCTAGCTAATTATTATGCAGGATTATCTTATCTTCATCTTAAAGATTATGAAAATGCTATTGATTACTTAAAGGAGTATAGTTCTGATGATATTATTTTATCTTCTTTAGCTATTGGATGTATTGGTGATGCTTATTTAGAGTTAGGTGAACAAGATATGGCTCTTGAGTATTTTCAAGATGCTGCAGATAATAATGATAATGGATTTACTACTCCTAGATTTTTAATGAAACAAGCCATAGTTCTTGAACTACAAGAAGATTATGAAGGTGCATTAGAATTATATAAACGAATAAAAAGTGATTATAAAAGTTCTAAGGAAGGTCAAAATGTTACACAATATATATCTAGAGCTGAAAACAGATAATTAAGCCTTATGGCTACCAAAAATACAAACCTTTCAACTTATAATAAGGATAAAGTTCCTAGTACTAAAGGACTACGTTTTGGAATTATAGTATCTCAATGGAATAAAAATATTACTGACAGCTTATATAAGGGTGCTTATGATACTTTAATTGATTGTGGAGTAAATACTGAAGATATTGAAATGATTGAAGTTCCAGGAAGTTTTGAGTTAATTTATGGTACAAAGATCCTTGCTAAGAGAAACTTAGATGCTATAATATGTCTTGGAAGTGTTATTCAAGGAAAGACAAAACACTTTGATTATGTATGTCAAGCAGTAAGTAACGGAATAAAAGACTTAAATATATCTTTAGATATTCCTATTATATTTGGTGTACTTACAGACAATACAATGGAGCAAGCGATTAGTAGATCTGGAGGTAATCATGGAAATAAAGGTATAGAAACTGCAATAACTGCAATTAAAATGGCAGACTTAAACCGATAATAATTTTATATTTATAATATCATATCTAATAAGAAAAAAGTATAAATTTGTCGGCCTAAAATAATGGTCTCGTAGCTCAGTTGGATAGAGCATCTGCCTTCTAAGCAGACGGTCACAGGTTCGAATCCTGTCGAGATCACAAGAACCTTACTCTAATCGGTAAGGTTTTTTTGTTTTTATACAGATGTAATAAAATGATAATCTATATAAAAGTGATACTGATTTAAAAATATATTAGACATCATAAATATACAATAATTCGTCAATATTTGAATATTCTGACAGTTAATTGACAGTAAAAGCTAAAAAAATCAGTCCAAATATTTTATAAATCTACCCCCCCTATTTTTATAATTTGATTTTCTTTTTAGAAGTAATGTTCGTAGAATGGGGTATTACCCTTGAAGTATATGTATATACAGTTTAAAAATAGCTCAAATTGTTGATAAACAGTGTTTTATACATAACCTTAACCCCCTGTTTTGTTTAGAGTTATAAAACTTCGCACAGGTGCTATCCTTTAACTCTTTGTATATTTTATTTTTTCTTTTCATAGTTAAATACATCTACTAAATCCCAACCCATCTCAAACTCATCAACTTCAAGTAATTGAGATACTATAATATTAAACCCTTTTCTATTTAAATTTTTGGCAGTGGTTTTCCAATTAACATAACCTCCTTTGTCAGGAAAAGCTATTATTTCTTTGCCTTTGAGGGGTTTTAAATAATCATATTTGAATCCACCAAGTGAGCCTGTAGCCATCCAAGTATAATTTGGTAATTCTATACTCATTATAATAGCTGTTTTTTCGCTTTCTACAATTGCAACTTGTTTTTCTGATTCACTTAATAGATGAAGGCCAAAAAGGCATTGACTAAGATTGAATTCAGGTAATCTTAGTGCAGTATGTGCCCAACTTATGAG
>Ga0257121_1001071_pt1 | contig 21502 bp, 26 predicted proteins | sample SI106_100metaG_FD_190180 | JGI IMG/M metagenome (GOLD analysis project Ga0257121, IMG submission 190180) | Marine microbial communities from Saanich Inlet, British Columbia, Canada - SI106_100 | ecosystem: Environmental > Aquatic > Marine > Inlet | place: Canada: British Columbia | collected... | reverse complement strand
TAAGAGAACTAATGATAAAAAGCTATAACTAATGTTTCGTAATCAGTAGGTCAGAGGTTCGACTCCTCTTTCCGGCACAGCTTTAAAGCCTTGTATGTTAAAGTAGGTATATTAAGGGAGAATACAATGAAAAATCTACTACTCGGCATTATTGCCATTAATTTAACTTTAATTACTTTAGAAGCTCATTCTGATGAGAATAGCGAAACGGTCATTGGAGATATTGCAATGACTGAAGCTAATCATAGTGAAGCTTTTAACCAAATGAAGACAATGTTAGGCGTATGGGAAGGAAAACTGACTCAATACACAGGTTCAGTTATTGATACTTATTCAGAATTTAGATTGGTATCAGGTGGCAATACAATTACAGAAAAATTAATTGAAGATGGTGTTGAAATGTTAACAACCTATGCAGACAAGAATGGTCAATTAATAGTTAAACACTATTGCGCTCTAGGCACTCAGCCAGTATTTAAAGGTTCAAAAGTTACTGATCAATCTGTAGAAATTAAACTTGATGATTCACTATCTAACTATCATCCTGAACACCACAATTATGTGAACTCTATTAAATGGACAGTTAATCCAGAAAATAGCAGTTCAGCTATAGTTGATTCTACTCTATATCTAGACGGCGAATTAAGAGTGCAGCAATCTGTAATTAAAAGAGTCAAGTAAATCAACCAAACCAGAACCAGTTAAAGGAGGATTGATTATGACAAGTAAATTACCAAGTAAAGTAGTATGGGCAATTACTATAATTGCATTTGTTGTGGGATTTGTTGGAAGTAAGATGGGATGGTTTTAAAGTTTCTACCCAAACCTGTTCAGGTTCGGTAGGGTTATAGGACATTACTAATAAGACTTTAAATGTTTCTTGTCGCTCTTATTGCTTCTCTTTTTTGTTTGAGAGTAATTCTCTCTTGAAGTGCTCTTCTTTCCCTAAGCTTTTTAGGGTTATGAAATAACCATGTAAAATTAAGGCTTACGGTTAGGGGCTGCATACCCATTTCATAATCAATTCTTTCTGGAGCATAAGGACCCATAATGGTTTTATGGAGTTCTGTAGCAGTAGCACCTGATGAGGTTTTTAGTTTTCTAACATCAAGATTTAAACTGGTTTTTTCATTTACGACATAGTCAAAGCCAACCTGATAAATAGGATCCAAAGACTTTTTTAGCTTGAAATTAGCACCTGATAAGATGCCTAGAGATTTTTCTTTATGGAAGGATGAGTATATTAGACCTAAACCAATATAGGGTCTAAAATCAGAATCTTTTGGTTTAAAATAATATTGCACAGTCGCATTAGGTGATAGTGAAATAAAGGATGCAATTTTAGCATCCTCTCCTAAAGCCTTATTGTAAATTTCGATTTCTGAAGGGATTCCAGTCAAAAACTCAACCCCTAGATTATCAGTCATTAGGTAGCTAAATGAAAAAGTAGGCATGCTATGGACTGCCATGCCAACCTGACTATCATTTTTAAATTGTGGCACTAAGAAGGTATAACCTGATCTTAAAATCCAATCACCTTTATTTATTTCATAATTCTGACTCCATGTATTTGTGGAGAGTAGAATAAGGACAAATATTAGAAATCTTTTCATAATAGATAGCTTAGCTTAAAAATATGTTGAAAATATGAAGAATTTATCCCCATATCAACAAGCCTCCCAAAAATTAACAAATTAGCAATCTGTCAACTAGAGCTTAGTTAGTCATCATCTTGAATGTGAGCTATGCATTCCAATTCAAAAGAAGCATTACCAGCAAGACCATCAGCACCAAAAGCACTTCTTGCTGGATAAGGTTTTTCAAAATATTGCACATAGACCGAATTAAACAATGACCACTCACTGATGTCATCAATCATTACTAAGCATTTAAATACATCATTGTATCCAAGATTGAAGTGAGCAAGAATTTTGGCCATTGTCTTCATTACAGTATGAGCTTCTGGAACGATACCGCCTTCTACTAAATTGCCATTGTTGTCTTCTCCAATCATTCCAGATATATAAATGGTGTTATCCACTCTAACAGCATCTGAGAATGGAAAGTTTTGTTTGATTGTCTGCTTTGATGAAAAGTGTTCAATGGAAGTATCATCAGCCCAACTATTAAAGCTAAACAGCATTACTGATATGAGGATGAAGCGGTTCATGTCTAGAAAAATAAGGCACCAAAGACAGCGAAAAGGATTCCAAAGATAATGAATAGGATAATAAATGCAGGTATTGATGCTATTGCCCATTTCACCATAAACTCGACCATTTCACCAAAGGGCATACTAAAACCTTTTACATAAACACTTTTATCATTTATTTCTTTATCTAATTGTTGGTATTCTTTATCTGTTTGTTGGCGTTTTTTAGTTGTTTCGATTGGTTTTTTAACATATTTATCTGGCTCCTTTTCAAAAGTATTTACGCAGTAATTATGCATAACAATGCCATCTATATTCATTTCGTCTATAAAGGTTGTGCTTTTACCACAAACCTCACAAATCTTAGCCATATCTACTGTCTCCTTTAAATTTTTTTACCTTCTGATTAGTAGGGAGAACTAAATGAAAAAAATAATACTAATCCCCAGGATATTCTCTAGTAACAACGGTGTTGAATAGATTCAAACTTCGACAATTCATCATTTCAGCTAATTTTTTCATAAAATCATCACCTTTTCCTTGGTCTGCCCATTCGCTCATGTCATTGCCATAAATCTGATAACTTCCCCAAAAATTGAGATAGTAAAAATCAAATTCTGAAGCTTCTGTCTGTTCTATAACAGGCATCATAAATAGCTGACCGAATCGCTTCTCGTTATAACCATCTCCATCTTGAATCTCATTCACTTCTTTAGAAAATGCAATTGCATCATCCATTGATGTTCCTTTCTTGAGGTTACAGCCCTGAACTTCGCTAAGAGCAGAATGAGTATCAAGAGAAAAAGAAAGAGTGAGGATTAGTGTGCATAGGAATATTTTTTTTGACATATTTACTGTCTCCTTTATTAATTTTTTTATTTTTTTCTATAGATAAATCCTAACAAGCCAAGACAAAATTAACAAATAGCAGTCTCAGTCAATTGATAGATGATTGTGATATCTGACCAAATCAGAACCAGATTAATTAAAATATATTATTGATTTAAGTAAGTAATAGTTAATTGCAAACAAGTGGCAAAAGTAGCCCAGAGAAGGTATGGAATATTTGCGTAGACTATCCATCGAAGGTCAGGAGCAGCATGCCACAATGCATAGAGCGCCCAGATAAGCGTCCCAGCGACAAACAGAATATCAATTGAGGCAAGTAAGTTGTTTCTGAGACCAAACTGTAGTGGCGTAAATGCAAAATTAAATACAAGATTTAGAGCAAAAGGTAGTGCAATAATCCAAGGAATTTCCCTTGTGACCGCCTTATAAAAAACAGTACCGAATGAAATAGCAATAATCGCATAAAGCACCGCCCACACTGGACCAAAGAGCCACGCTGGTGGTGACCAAGAAGGTTTTATAAGTTGTGAATACCATTCAAAGCTTTGCATATAATTTATACTTTACATTGGATAAGTATTTTTATCTATTTGAGCAGGACTTAGTTTTACTGATTAAAGCAAGCATTTTTTCTTAATTGACTTGAACTGTTATAGGTCTTAGGCTATATAAAAAAACTTAAATGAAAGAATTTAAAACCAAAAATACTCACCAAAAACCTCAAAGTAAAAGTCAGAAGTTACTTATTCAGTCTTTAACGATATTGATTATATTTATTCTCTTGTTCGTCTTCTTTATTTGGTAAAAACTATTTTTTTAGTCAATTTATATATGCTTTGTTAAACTAGCTTTTTTTTCAAACCCTTACAAATGCTTTCATTTAATAATTTAGAACTGATTCTTGGTGGGAAAACATTATTTACTAATGTATCTCTTATAATTCACCGCAATCAAAGGGTAGGCTTAGTTGGAGCAAATGGGGCTGGTAAAACTAGCCTATTTAAAATTATTACTGGTGACATTGAAGTTGATGAAAGCTCATTGAGTTACCCTTCAAAACTTAGAATATCTTATCTTGAACAAGAGGTTCCTGCGACTGATGAAATTGCTATTGATTATGTTCTTTCAGGGGATCAAAAACTTATTGATATTCAAAACAATATATTAGAAGCAGAAAAGAATGAGCAATTTGAAAGCTTAGGTGAGCTTTATGCATTATTCAACTCCCTAGATGGTTATTCAGCAGAATCAAAAGCCGAGAAACTGATGATGGGCCTTGGCTTTAAAAAAAGTGATTTTAAGAAATCATTAAATGAATTTTCAGGTGGCTGGAGGACCAGATTAAATCTTTCCAAAACGTTAATGCAACCATCAGATCTAATGTTATTAGATGAACCTACCAATCATTTGGATTTAGACGCTATTCTTTGGCTCTCCAATTGGATTAAATCTTTTTCAGGTGCTTTGCTTTTGATTTCTCATGATAGAGAGTTTCTGGATGATTGTGTTTCTTCTATTGCTTACCTTCATCGTAAATCAATCGAACTCTATCCTGGTAATTATTCTAAATTTGAAATTATAAAAGCTGAAAGATTAGCAGGCATTCAAAGAAATTATGAAAAACAGCAAAAAGAAGTGGCGCATATGCAAAAATTCATTACACGATTTAAGGCTAAAGCCACGAAAGCAAGACAGGCACAAAGTCGAGTGAAAGCATTAGAGAGAATGGAGCTAATAGCTCCAGCACACATCGACTCACCGTTTAGTTTTGTCATTCCAGAAACGGAGAAAATATCCAACCCATTGGTCGCTTTAGATGACGTAGATTTGGGCTATGATAGCGTTATCTTGGAGAAGGTTAATCTTTCCATTTGCCCCACTGATAGAATTGGCCTCTTAGGCCCTAATGGTGCTGGTAAGTCAACATTGATTAAAAGCCTAGTTGGAGACTTGGAGATTATTGATGGAGAGAGAAATGAAGGAAAGAATCTTAGAGTCGGTTATTTCTCTCAACATCAAGTAGATGATTTGGATTTATCTATGACTGCTTTTAATCACATTCAAAGATTAGATCAAACTAAAAGCGAGAAACAAATAAGAACATACTTAGGGGGTTTTGATTTTAAAGGGGATAAAGTCAATGATTCAATTCATTTATTTTCTGGAGGGGAGAAAGCCAGACTTGCTTTTGCAATTATTGCCTATCAAAAACCAAATGTTTTACTTATGGATGAACCTACCAATCATTTGGATATGGAAATGCGTCATGCTTTAACAGTAGCACTGCAAACCTTCAAAGGAGCAATACTTCTTGTTTCTCATGATAGGCATCTTCTGAGCAGTACAGTGGATACTTTTTATATGGTAGACAAAGGACAGGTGAGTGTATTTGATGGTGACCTAGATGATTATAAGAATTATATTCTTAATGGAACAATCTCTAATTATAAAGCCAAGACTAAAATAGAAAATAAAAGCATTAATCATGAAAATATAAAAAAAACTAAGAAGCTAAAATCAGAAATTTCATCAATCGAAAAAAGATTAACCAGATTAAATAGAAAATTACTCAAAGCTAATGAAGATTTAGCTGACCCTGAGCTTTATAATTCGGATATTAAGCCTGATATTCAGAATTTAATAAAAACTCAATTGGAGTTAACTTCAGAGATTGAAATTGCAGAGAAAGAATGGCTTATTGCGTCATCTCAAATAGATAAATCAAGCTCATAAATCAATAGTCTAAAAAAATTTAATCTTTTGAAATATAAAGGTTTAATAACTATTAACTTATTGTTTCTTTTCTCTTTTAAGTGCTCTCTTCTCTTTCAGGGTCTTACCTTTTTTCTTAGGAACTTTCTTTTGCTTATTCATGCCTTTTGCCATTTTCAATACTCCAGTTATTAAATATTTAATTTACTTTAGAAATTAGATTAACAGTCATTGGAACTTTCTCCTACCATCTAAAAATCTTTTGGAATTGACAATCAATTTTTTTGAGATAAATATGTTTGAATTCGCTACTGGAAATCTCTCGGTATGACTTCCTGCCAAACTTTCTCTTTATAGAGTTCACCATTAATGGATACCCAGCGATGAAATGTTAAATAGAAGTTTTCCTTATCACTTTTAAACTCAACATTCTGTTCAAAATCAAGAGTTCTATCTTCTAGTTCCTCGGTTATCTTATATCTTCCAATAACAGAGGTGTATGCAGGATTTTCATCAGAAGTGCGATGTTCTATCTCTTCTTCAAAGCGTTCAATACCCCAAGGGGACTGAGTAGCTCCAGCACTACTTGCCACGCCAAACGCTCCGCCAGTTTCTGGATCGTGTTGAATCGAGTAGATCGCCGCATAACCACCAGCCCCGCCTGAGTCTAATGTCTCGTATCCCGACAGTATGGGGCTTGTAGAAGGTTCTTTGAGATTAGGTGTATATTCTTCACCAGGTGGGACAACTGGTAGTTCAATTCGTGCACCATTCTTACCACCTATTGTTAGCGTGGAGGTCATCTGCATCGGTGTCGGCCATAGCATTGGCCACTGTGCATTGCTAATAGCAATGCGAATTCGATGATCCTTTGGAAATACCCAGGAGGTAAAATGAAGGTCTATATTTAAGTCAAATTCATCTCCAGGAACAATATCACTTGGCTCACGTGCTGAAATACGATGTGTCCCATTGAAGGCAGCTCCAGCTACTTGGGTTACTTGTCCATCTGGTGCAACATCAGAGATTCGAACAACCCAATTTGCCCTTGCTGCACTAGCAGAAACATGGAGTTTTGCAATCGGTCGGCCTAAAATTTCAAGAGGAGCATCCAGTGTCTCGCTATCATAGACCAAACTGAATTCATCCATAGGTCGTTGATCAGGAGTGACATCACCCCACCACATGGTGCGTCCACCACCTTCCAATCCCATCGAAGGTTTGTAGACCATAGTGTGTATTGCATTTTCCGAAGGTTCATTAGATAAGCCATGGTCCATATGAGCATACCAAGTATGGTTTTCAATCCGGTCAATTGGCCATTTATCTTCCCATCGCCAATGACCAGGAATTCTATCTATAGTAGGATCAGGTGGGTAATAATTACGAACATAGACAAGAAAATCTGGCTCTTCGAGAATACCTGTATCTTCACCTTTAAGCCATTGATCAAACCAACGAACGGCTTCTTCTCGCCATTCAATCTGAGGCTTAGGCCAAGCAATATTAGGAAAATAATGATCCCAAGGACCAATCATTGCTTTTACAGGTGCCTCAACATTTTCCAACATCCGTGGCAAACTATTTCGATATCCGTCGTACCAGCCGCCAATATGATATCCCGGTATACGAATCTTTTCATACTGGCCTTTTGCAGATGCTCTATCCCAAAATGCACCATCTCGTTGCTGACGCATATAGGTGTAGACACTTGGTTTAACATTAAAGCGATTTTTTACCCATTCTTCATCCATTTTAAAATCGGGTGCACCTGGCAAAACGTTATAGAGGTCATTGCCCATCATCCAGGAATCCGTATGCATAATACCATCCATATAGTGGACATCTTCTTGATATAGATACTCGGTCGCCATCAAGGAAACAAAAGCCTTTAAAGCAGGCGGGTTACGCATAGCCATTTGGATTGAGTTGAATCCACCCCAAGAGATACCAAACATACCGACACTACCAGTTGACCATTCCTGTTGTGATAACCAATTGATCACCTCTTCGCCATCGTCTAATTCTATGTCTGAGTACTCGTAAGGAATTGTTATGCCTTCACTATTTCCCGTACCTCGCATATCTACGCGAACAACGAGGTAATCATGTTCTAAGAAATAAGAATAAAGGGAATAATTACGAGCCCGAGACTCATCCTTTCGATAAGGAAGGTACTCTAACAATATTGGGTAACGATCTTTCTTATCAGCTCCAGCAGGCCAGTAAATATCTGCTGCTAAACTGATACCATCAGACATCTTGATCTGGACTTCAGTTATTTTATTTTCGTTTACCCAACCATTAATGCTAAATAATACTGCTGATACGAGGATGAGGTGTTTCATCTATAACTTATTATTTGCATATTGTTAGATCAACTTCTACATTTTTTAAAAAACATTTAGTAATTTCGGGGTTGCCTACATTGTCGTAATAATCCCATAGACCTTCTTGTGAATTATTCTCATATTGACCTATATACTTTAATTGTCCATTTTCAAAAAAAACTTTTATGAAGCCATCTCTCAGGTTATTTTTTGCCATGCCTTGCCACCACAATGACCCATTATCGTAAAAACCCTCAAAGATTTCTTCCAAGTTTCCATTTCTATAAGTCTCTTTTTCAAACAATTCACCATTTTCATGAAAAGTTTCCCTCATTCCATCCTTTTTTCCATTTTTATAGACTAATATTTCTTTGATTGAGCCATTTGGGTAATGGATTGAATGCTTGCCATTAAATAGTGTATCTGGATACTCTTGATAGAGAATACCCTCTTTTTCGATAGGCTCAGATTGATTGTGATTCTGTCCATTAATAGAAAATGATATTAGGTAAGTCAAGAAAGTAGTAATTAAAATAATAAATTTCATATCAGCCTTGTTTTAAAATTATATATAAAATGAATGATGAAGCAATAAGCCAAAAAAATAAAGTAATGGGTTTGGGTGCATCAAAAAAAAGCCCATCTTTTTTTAGAAGCTTAGTTATCTTTGCTTGTGCCTCTTGTTGTTTCTTATTTTCTTCCAACATAATTTACTTTTTTAAAAGGCCATTCACTATTGACCCATTCTTTAACATTATTAAGTAGCTCTTCATCCTTTGGCTTGCCAATGTAACTTTCCTTATACCAAAGAAAAATATCAGCCTAGCAAATCCAATAGAGACTAGAAAGTTTATAATAATTATCTTTTTTGTTTCTAAACATAAATAGATGAACTAGAATTTAAATCTTAATTTAATTAATTAAACACATCATGAATAAAACAACCTCTAATCAAGTTTTCTTATTTCTTTTTATAACATTATTTTTTTCAGTCAGTATTTATTCCAATGATATGGAGCATCAGCATGATATGCCTATGTCAGAGATGGAGCATCATGATATGAATGAATCCTCTATGAATCATGAAATGCATAATGCTGCACATCTAGTTCCCATTGGGATCATGGGTGGGGAAGTTCATATGAAGGGACATTTTATGATGTCAATAAAGCAAATGAGAATGAGCATGGAAGGCAATAGTAATGATGATATAAGTTTATCTGACTCCGAGATTATTAATTTACCTAACCCGTATACGATGATGAATATGCCTTCAAAACTGAGTGTCGTTCCTCAGGAAATGGAAATGAATATGACCATGATTGGTGGTATGTATGGTGTTAGTGATTGGCAAACATTGATGTTTATGGGTATGTACATTGAAAAGGATATGAATTTATTGACCTATAGCCCAATGATGAGCCGTAATTTACTTGGAAGTTTTAGCAGTAAAACTCAAGGATTATCGAGTGTATCCATATCATCGCTATTAAAGATTAAAGAAAATGATGGATTTAAGATGCATGCTCAGATTGGCATTGAGAAATCAGTTGGAGAAAATGATGATTATGGAGAAGTTCTCACTCCAATGAATATGAAAAAAGAGATCATGCTTCCATATTCGATGCAAATAGGGGATCAATCAACTTCTCTTCTTTTAGCACTAACTCTCCTTAAGAATAATGAAGATTGGAGTTATGGCAATCAATTAAAGATAAAAAATAATATCAATAAAAAAGATTGGAATTATGGTGATAGTTTTACGATTAATGGATGGATTAGTAAAGCTCTTTCCGAATCATTATCAACCTCTTTCCGATTGTCTTATTCTGATCAGGATCCAATAAAGGGAAGAGATACTAAAATTATGGCACCCGTGCAAACAGCTAATCCTGAGAATTATGGGGGTACAATTTACGAGGCTTCTCTTGGCCTTAATAAAATTTTAAAGCAGGGCAATATATTAGGCCTTGAAATAACAATTCCTTTTAAGCAAAAGCTTAACGGTCCTCAAATGGAGAGGGATACCACAATCAGCTTGAGTTTTAAGAAATCTTTATGAAACAGAATAGAATTTAATTTCTTTTTTATTTTCTTTTTTGACTAAGGACATTCTTTTTTAGCCTTCTGTTTAGTATAGATAGCTGAAGATTACCAGGTGATCCAACAGATTTTCTCTGTTTAATTGATTCAATGGGATCGTTAATATAGTCCTCTGATTCTTTGATCTGATGATAAGCTTCTCTGAAGGGTGTTCCACTCTTAACTAAATCATAAACAGCATCTGTCATCATCATTTCATTAGTAATAGATTCTTTTGAAACACAATCATTTATTTTTATAGACTGAATTAGACCCGGCATTACTTTTAAGCTTTTGATAGTACATTCGCATGCAAGAATCAAACTTCTTTTGGTTAATTGTAGATCTCTATGGTAACCACTGGGGAGGGATAATAAATTTTCCAGTTCATAATAGTGACCACTGACTATTGAATAATTGGCTCGCAAAATCTCTATTACATCTGGATTTCTTTTATTTGGCATAATGGATGAACCAGTTGTATAAGCATCATCAATGGTTAAATAATTAAATTCTTGAGATAAAAATAAACTCATATCCCAGCAAAACTTTCTCATATCCAGCATGGATTGTTTTAATGTTTCTATGATTTGTAATTCAAACTTACCTCTACTGTTTTGAACATATAGTGTATTTAATTGCTTCCTTCTAAAGCCCAGTTCTTTGGTTGAAATGTCTCTTTTTATTGGTAAATTAACTCCATATCCAGCAGCACTACCTAATGGGTTAAGATTAATCCATGAGTGAGTGTGATTTATAAGATCAATGTTATCTAGGAATGATTCTGCGAATGAAGAGAACCATAGGCCCCAGTTAGAAGCGACAGCTTTTTGCATATGAGTGTAGCCTGGTAAAACAAGGTTCTTATTTAAATCAGCTTGTTTGAGAAAGGTTTCAGTGATTTCAATATTGATGTTTTTTAATTCCATTAATGCTTCTCTGGCATAGAGTCTTAATGCGACCAATACTTGATCATTTCTACTTCTACCAGTGTGTATTTTAGCCCCTAAATCGCCCAATTCATTAATGAGAAAGTATTCAATTGCAGAGTGTGAATCTTCAAAGTCTGGAGTCAACTTAAAGCTATTATTCTTATACTTTGTTCTGAGGGTATTAAGTGACTTTTTAAGCTTATTGACTTCACTTTGTTTAAGTATATCAATGGCTTTGAGTTCATTGATGTGTGCTAATGTGGCTTCAATATCGAATAAAAATAATTTCTGATCCAGAAAGATATCTTCTCCAGACAGAAGGGATTCAATTTCACTTGTTATTTTATTGGTTTTTTTTGACCACAGTTTATTATTCATAATGTATTCCTAATGTCTCATTGAATTGACAGGCATGATTTAGATTCTGTATTACTTGTGTTGCTGCACCTTTAAGTAAATTATCGAGTGTGCAACACAGCCTTAATTGCTGCTTGGAATTGTCTAAACAAAACCCTCCAAGGCAAGCAATATGCTTACCAACAGCATCTGTGATTAATGGCACAGATCCATCAATGTGTATTAAAGGTTTATTTTTATAAAACTCTTGATAACGAGCTAATAGAGCATCTTCTGTAGTTGGTTTATCCAGCTGGATATGGGCCGTTGTCAGAATGCCTCTGAAAAAATCAGCCACATGCGGTGTAAAGCTAAGTTGTTCATAACAATGTTTTTTTACTTCTTTTTCATGAGTATGATTGACAAGATTGTAAGCTAAGATATTGCCTTTTAATCGGTCTCTATTGTTTTTATCATTAGGCGTGGAACCTGCACCACTGAATCCTGAGAATCCCATAATTGAAACATGACCATTAATGTCTTTTTTTATTGGGGCTAACATCAACTGCATGGCTGTTGCATAACAACCAGGATTACTAATTTTTTTTGGTAATCCTTCATCAAAAGAAGTTTCAGGAAGTCGATAAGTCCAATCATTATTAAAACGATGATCAGAACTGACATCGATAATAATACTTTTATTAAAGTTACCGTTTAAAAAATTAACTACATTTTTTGAGTCATCATTGGCTAAAGCCAATATAAATATATCAATATCAGGATCTATATTTCTCATTTCTTGATCGAGTTCAGTGAATAATAAATGTTTATTTTTTTTATAATTGGGAATTGTTTTTCCAGCATTTGATTTTGAAAATACTTGAGACAATTCAAAATAAGGATGATTATCAATCAGTGCAATGATTTCCTGACCAACAAAGCCTCTTCCGCCCATTAATGCAATGTTATATATTTTATTCATAATTAACCGATGGAGATTTAGACGCTGCGTAATTTATGCAAAATGATAACTCTTTATAGTCATCAATACCGATCCAGAAAATATTCCAGTTTTTATATTTTTGAAAGCCATCGCAAACATTGATATAAAATTTATTAATCGGATTTGATGATTTTGATCTCCAGAAAAGCTGTGAATTTGATTCTCTCATCTTTTTCCATACAGCTGATCCAAGGCCTTCACCTTTAGCAGAATTCATCACTGCAAATTTATCCATATAGGGTATGTTTGAGTCATATGACATAACAATTGCAGCTCTATTACAATGACTTAAATAAAACTTAGAGTGTTCTATTTCAGTTAAAAAATTGGAAGATAAATAACCATTAAATCCTGATTCTATAATTTCTTTGAGTGTGTTTTCTTGAGTATTAGAAAGATTCTCGAATTCTTTAATGATATGGCCTTTTTTTATTAAGGTTCCAGAACCTGAATCCGTAAATAATTCTTTAGTTAAGTATTGAGGTTTTGTAATTGATACAGAAGCTTTGGAGGATATTGAATTAAGCAGTTCTTCTATCTGTTGCAACTTTAATTTCATGCCTGAATGCAACCATTCAGCTTGCATCAACTCATCAAAATCAGCATTGAGGTTAATGGTAGAAATAATATTCTGATGGGAATCGACAATGCCACCAGTTTCTGTCAAAAAAATCATTTTCTCAGGTTGTATATGTTTCCCAAGAGCAACCGCAGCGATATCTGCATTGATGTTAACAATTTGCCCATCCTTAGTGATACCTAAAGGAGCAATGATAGGAAGGCATCCATTATTTAATAATTCGTTGATTGGCTCCATATTGATGTTTTGAACATCACCAACCAAACCCAATTCTTTGTTCGATATAGAGCAGTTAAATACATTGGAAAGAAGTGGCTTAGCATCAACATTATTAGCAGACAATGCTTGCAGTAATTTTTTATTTTCTTGTTTAAATAATTCCTCAGCTACCATTAAAGCAGAATGACTGGTGACTCTTTTTCCATCGATAAAATCATATTTAATTCCTCTTTGATCTAGTTCCGATGAAAGCATTGGACCTGCACCATGAATAATAATGGGTTTCAAGCCTACTTGATTTAAGAAAGCCAATGCGGAGGCTAAGTTTTCAATATCATTTTGAATAATTGCTCCGCCAACTTTAATGATTGCAAAATTAGGCCCATCCGAAGAAAACTTTTCCAGATATTTCTTGATTTCTCTTTCTGAGCTAATGCTATTCAGTAGTTTGAGAATTATTTTCTTTGTTGAATTGTTCTTCATGATTATTATTGGCAATATTATTTTTTATTAATTTCAGTCCATGTTTCGGTACTCTGGCCGTAAAGTTTTATGAAGCCAGCTGCCTCTTCCACTCCCCAACTGGCAGATTGAGCATAAGAGCCTTCTTTACTAATCAATATATGATCAGAATGGACAGCTACAGCATCTACTTTTCCTGGTGATAGCACCACATCAACAATGCCATTGATATTGGTTTGTATGTCTTTTAGAAAAGTTTCAAGGTTTTTGACAAGGGGGTCAAAATAAAGACCACTGTATACAAGATCCACCCACTTTTGGCCAATCATAGGCTTAAAAGTATTTTGTTCTCGCGTAAGTAGAGATTCCTCTAGAGCTCTATGAGCCTTATAAAGTATAGCTAAACCAGGGGCTTCAAATAAGAATCGACCTTTCAGTCCAATAATAGTATCTCCTGTGAATATCTCTCTACCAACACCGTATTCTCCACCCATTTGATTGAGTGATTTTAAAAGATTTGAACCCATTATTGCTTCTCCATCGATAGCAATTGCTTCGCCATGTTTAAATTCAATAGCAAATTTTTTTGATTGATTAGGGTAATTATTTGGTTGGTTACATAAGATAAAGCTAGCATCAGAAGGCTCATCCCATTCATCTATTTCTGAACCGGAAGCTGTTGCTCCAAGAAGATTAACATTGATACTGTATTTGCTATGCAAAGATGGGACTTCAAATCCCTTACCTTCAAGATATTCTTTTTCATAATTTCGAACATCGCTTACAGTATTTTGAATTTCTCTAATTGGTGTAATAATTTTAAACTTACCCAATGATTGAATTGAAAGATCAAATCTAACTTGATCGTTACCCATGCCTGTACAGCCATGGGCAATATACTCAGTCCCTAGTTCTTGGCATTGTTTAACAGCCTCTTTAACTATTAAGTATCGGTCAGAACACAAAGCAGGGTATTTATTTTGATAAGTGGCGCCCGACCATACCAATGGTTTGATAATTTCTTGCCATAAGGATTCCTCAACATTGATGTTAGTATGATTAGCAGCACCTAATTCATCAGCTCTATTAGAGATTGACACCTCTTCATCAACACTGGTTCCACCCGTATTGACAAAGACAGTATGGACTTCAAAACCTTGATCTATTAGGTAGGGGACACAGAAACTAGTGTCCAATCCGCCTGAGAATGCTAAGACTATTTTTTTCATAATAATTTATTCCTTTAATAAGTTAAATAAAAGTGATTTTTGCACATGCATTCTATTTTCTGCTTCTTGAATGGCTATGCAATTGTCAGAATCCATAACAGCATCAGTAGCTTTTATATTTCTTCTAAGCGGTAAACAATGACTGAATAAAGCATTGTTCGTAAAATTCATTTTCCGTTCATCAACAATAAAATTTTTATATTGATCTCTAATTTTTTTCTCTTTATTTGGTTCGCCATAGAATGGAATGGAACCCCAACTTTTTGCATAGACTATATCTTTGTTGGCATAGCTTTTTTTAATGTCATGACTGATAGTGAAGTTTGTATTGTTTTCTTGACAATTTAATTTAGCTTCGTCTATGTATTTGTCATGCAATAGATAGTCTTCTGTTGGACAAAGAAGGGTAACGTTCATACCAAATTTACTTGCAATGATTAAACTTGAATTAGCCACAGCCGTGTTTAAAGCTTTAGGATGATAAGTCCATGTGAGAAGGTAGTTCTTATTTTTTAGATCACCCAGTTGTTCTTGCAAAGACAGAATGTGTGCTAATTCTTGACATGGGTGAGTGATGGTTTCCATATTGATAATTGGAACTGAAGCAAATTTTTCAAAACCTCGAATAATTTTATCTTCAATGTCTTCTTTAATATTTTGAAATTTAGGGAACGCTCGAACTGCTATCAAGTCGCAATATTTAGAAAGAACCTTCGCAACTTCAGCAATGTGTTCTTCTGCTTCTTCATTCATGATTTTACCAACATCGAATTCAATTGGCCATGCATCTTGACCTGGGCTAATAATCACAGCATTGCCACCCAATTGATTCATACCAATTTGGAAACTTGTTTTGGTTCTTAAAGAAGGATTGAAAAAGATCAATGCTATAGATTTATTTTTCAATAGAGGTTGTATTCTATTTGCCTTTAATTCACTAGCAAAGTCCAGAATACTCTGTAACTCATTTTTAGACCATTCACTTGTAGTAATAAAATTTCTTTTCATATTTATTTCCAAAAAAAAACCCAGCTTAAGCTGGGTTTCTATGTACACATAAAGACAACCCAACCTATAGTTGAATTCTCCTTGCTTCGTTTGTAGTGTTTAATTTCATGAGTGTGATTATAGAGTTAAATTATTTTTTGTAAACAAATCATTCAAATAAAAACATATATTTCTTTGAGTTATATCGATGGAACAAAAAAGTCTTTAATTTTAGAAAATATTTATGTATATTGTTTCTCGCACCGATTTGGAACCAGCTTGCGGGTGCTTTATAAATACTGCTAAATAGGAATAATTTCTAAGAAACCTGTTTAGCTAAGCTGGCAGGTTTTTTTTGTTAATAACATCAAGAGTAGAGTTTAACTCTCGCCAACCTGCTGACCTAAGCAAGGTGGACCAGAATGTGGCTTCGGCAACAAAATAGGTTCAGGCGAAAATTATACACTCCACTCAAAGATGAAAAAAAGGGAGATTGTATGAAATTTTATATAAATGCAAGATATTTGATAGTTCCAATATCTAGTTTAATAACAATACTGGGAATTGTTTTAGGTGGAATTTATGCTTGGACGGGAGTTTTTCTATTTGGCATATATACTGTTATTGATACATTAACTAAGAATATACATCTTAGAGCCGAAACCAATGAGACCGGTGAGTCTTATGGAATCAAGAAATTTCAATATTCAGTAATGTATGTCATGTTACCAATATTTATTCTTTTGCAAGTCGTATTGGCATGGAGGTTGTACCAATATACATCAGGAGCATTGATCCAATCATCAGATCTGTATGGACTAACTTTTGAATCTGGAATTATCACTACTCATCTCATAGGTGCAGTACTTTCAGCATCACTTTGGGCTGGTTTAGGGATTATTTATGGACATGAACTGTCGCATAATAAAAAAGAAGGTTTTTTTGTATCCAGGTTAATCATGGCATTGAGCGGTGCATCTCATTTTACTTATGCACATGTTTATAATCATCATTTGGATCTAGGTCATGAAGATGACCCTGCCACAGCACCACGAGGAAGAAATGTCTATGCACATACTTGGTTGTCTCATGCTGGCCAATCAAAATACTCATACGATCTTGAAAAAAAGAGATTAAACAATAAGGGTAAGAACTTTTTAAGTTTAGATAATCGTTGGATTTTAGGTTATCTATATTCTCTACCTTCCGTTTTCCTATTCATTTGGTCTGGTGGTTTAGTAGGATTGTTAGCATTAATTGTTGTTTGGAGTCTGTCTAACTTTTTATTAGAGGCTCTTAATTTTATGGGACATTATGGATTGATTCGGAAAGAGGGCGAAGTGGAACATAGACATTCTTGGGATAACGACTCTGTGTTTACCAGTTGGTTCTTTATAGAGATTGGTAGGCAATGTGATCATCATGTGAGAGGAGAAACATACTTCTGGGAATTGGATGATGTAGGAGGACCAAATTATGGTATTGGTTATTTTTCATTATTTGTATTAACTCTAGTGCCATCTTTATTTAGAAGTTTTGTAAAAAAACATTTAGATCATTGGGATCTTCATTACGCTACGGATGAAGAAAGAGAAATCGCGAAAAAATTCGATCAATCTGATCTGGGTTTAGCTCAGTTAAATTAGAAAAATAGAATAATATGTTTGGTTTTTTCAAAAGAAATAAAGTTTATAAAGCTAGTATTTCAGCTACTGAGCATATTATTGATGTGGAGCCAGGGAAGACTTTATTGTCTTCAGCTTTAGCTAAAGGGATTTCTTGGCCTCACAAATGTAAGGTTGGAAGTTGTGGCACATGCAAGTGCAAGATCATCAGTGGAAAAATTAAACCGAATATTGATTTTAGTTATGTTTTAAATGTTGATGAAATTGAGAAAGGCTATGTGCTTGCTTGTCAAAGTGAACTGAAAACTGACATTGAGGTCGAAATAAAATTATTAAATAGAATAAAAAAGGAGAAAAAATGAAAAACATAAAAGCATTTTTATATATGGGTTCTTGGACGTTAATAATAGCAATTATTTTATATTCACAAGGTGCTCATATTCACTTCCGTGAATTAAATTGGGCTATTGGAACATCTTTGATATTGCTTATTACTCATATGGTTAATATGGCAATCTATTTCAAAGTTGCTGGAAATGAACCTTATAAATGGTTTAAGTAAGTTTAAAAAAATTGAGGAGCAATATTTAAATGATATATCAAGACAATATTGTTCCTAATCATAGTTTTTTTATAGGGAAATTAATAATTAATAACATCAAGAGTAGAGTTTAACTCTCGCCAACCTGCTGACCTAAGCAAGGTGGACCAGAATGTGGCTTCGGCAACAAAATAGGTCTAGGCAATTGTTATACCACTCTAAAATTAGGAGAATAGTATGCAAAATTCAAAAAAAATAACTTTCAGTTTCTTAGTAATAATCTTTATTTTTTCAGAAACAATTCTGAGTAATGAAGTAGAGACGATTAATCAAAAAAAAGAGAACTGGATTATAAGAAGTGGATTCACTAATGTTAATCCTCAAACCAATAATGGGGATGTAGTATCTATTGGTGATCGAAAAAACTTCACAACTTCATTTACCTATCTTTACAGTGATCATATTGGAATTGAATTGTTGGCAGGTCTGGCTTTTAAACATAATATTTATGACAAAGCGCTTGGAACTGGAGCTAAAATTGCCTCCGCTTCTCACTTACCTCCCACATTGACAGTCCAATATTATTTTAAGAACAATAGTACGTTCACTCCATATGTGGGTCTTGGTCTTAATCACACACTTTTTTTTAAAGAAAAAACTACTGGACCTTTGGAAGGTGCTGACTTGAAAATTGGATCATCAACTGATTTTGCTTTCCAGATAGGAGCTGATTGGTCTATTTCTGATCAATTAACACTTAACTTAGATATAAGAAAATTTAAAATTAAATCTAAAGCAACGGTCACTAATGTAGACAATTCATCACTAAGAGATATTTTACCTAACGAATTAGTTTTTGATGTTCCTATAGACCCATTAACGATTGGTGCAAATCTTACTTGGCATTTTTAGTTAACCCCGATGAGATGATCTTAATTCCCCTTAAGATCATCTCATTAAATACTCTCCATCTGATAATATAGTTTTATTATTTAATTATATGGAGACTACAACCATGCCATCATTAGATATCAAGTCTGAAATAGATTCACATGAGCTACTTAATGCTATAGATCAAGCAAACAGAGTTATTAGTAATAGATTTGATTTTAAAGGAAAAGACTCAAAATTTATTTTGGATAATGAAGAGATTACTTTAGCTTCCCAGGAAGAATTTCAAATTAATCAAATGATGCCAATCCTAAAAGAGTCACTTGTTAAAAGAAATATAGATGTAAAAAGTCTTGATCCACAGAAAATTGAAGTCTCTAATTTTACAGCGTCTCAGAAGGTACTATTAAAGCAAGGAATTGATCGAGAGTTAGCTAAAAAAATCACTGCATTGGTTAAAAATTCAAAACTTAAGATACAGGCTCAAATTCAAGGTGAGGAAATTAGGATTTCTGGTAAAAAAAGAGATGACCTTCAGAATATTATGAAAATAATTAAGGATGGTAAATTTGATATACCACTGCAATTCGTGAATTTTAGAGATTGATTAAAATGATTTGTATTAAAGTAGAAATACCAGAAGAAATATGCAGTATAGATGACGAATTAAAGGCAATTTATCACAGCAAAAACTCAGTATGTATTTGGATTTTTCAATCTCGTATGGATAGAAATACATTTATGGATGAAACGATAGGAATGCTTAAAGAACAAAGAGAAAAGTATTTTGAATCAAAATTTAATAAGCAATAAATAGATCTTTATTTCTCAGTCTCTTAAGTAGTTTCCGATTCATTAAACGAAGCAATCTTGTTGTATTGACTTGCTTGATCTATTTTTAAAATAATAGGACTGCAACATACCGAGCAATCCTCAATGTATTCTTGCTCTTCAAGAAGAGACATATTAATAGGTAGATATTAAAAATAATATTAGAAGGGCATTGATAGATCCAAAATTAAGTCTTTGAACTAGATTTACTTTTTTTTGATTTTCTAATTGTGGTAATACGATGAAAGATATTAGCCAAACTATGATTGCAATTATAATTTCCATACTTTTCCTTATGCATTATTAATTGGTTTAAGTTTATCAGACTCTAAAATCTTGATGATGATTTTTTGTTTGGTAGAATGGTGCAATGAAACTAAAAATATCCGAAGATCTGAACTATTTTGTAAGAGATGAGCTTCTTGATGGTCTTGATATTACTCCGGAATATTTTTGGTCTTCTTTTGAGAAAATTCTCAATGAGTTTAGTCCTCGTAATAAAGATTTATTGAAAAAAAGAGATCTCATACAATCACAAATTGATGAATGGCATATCAGTAAAAAGGATACAAAACATAAGTATGCAGAGTATAAAGATTTTCTGAAAAAAATTGGATATATACTGGAAGATCAAGGACATTTCACTATCTCAACTTCTAATGTTGATCCTGAAATTAAAACCATTGCTGGACCACAGTTAGTTGTTCCTGTTATGAATGCTAGATTTGCACTTAATGCAACCAATGCACGCTGGGGTAGCTTGTATGACGCATTGTATGGCACTGATTTAATTCCAGAAGGTGACGGTGCCAATAAAGGCGATTCATATAATCCTGCAAGAGGAGAAAAAGTTATAGCTTTTTCTAAAAACTTCTTGGACTCAACTGTACCTTTATTAAATGGTTCTTATTTAGAGGCTAAAGAATTTATATTTAAGAATGGCCATTTATCAATCTTATTGAAGGATGATTCAATAACTGATTTAGCTCAGCCAGAAAAGTATCTTGGCTATATGAAGAATGAAGGCAATGGGTTTGGATTATTGTTTAAAAATAATAATTTACATTTTGAAATACAAATTAATAAAGAACACCCTATTGGTCAAACTGATATAGCAGGAATTAAGGATATTCTCATTGAGTCTGCAATAACCACTATCCAAGACTGTGAAGATTCAGTGGCAGCTGTTGATGGTCCAGATAAAACCATTGTCTATAAGAATTTATTGGGCTTAATGAAAGGCAACTTAACAGAAGCATTCGTAAAAAATGGTCAAAATATTACTAGAGAGTTAAGTGAAGATAGAAAATATCTATCGATTGATGGATCATCTTTGACGCTGCCTGGTAGGAGCTTGATGCTAATGAGGAATGTTGGTCATTTAATGACCAATCCTGCTGTTCATGATGCTGGTGGTAATGAGGTTTTTGAAGGCATTCTTGATGCTATGTTCACAATTTGTATTGCCAAGCATGATCTTATAGGAAACGGTTCTACTAAAAATTCAAGAACAGGTAGCATCTATATCGTGAAGCCTAAAATGCATGGTCCTGAAGAGGTCCAATTTACCTGTGATTTGTTTCTTGCTGTGGAGAATGCATTAGGCATCAAACCCCTCACAGTTAAAGTAGGCATTATGGATGAAGAAAGGAGGACTACCGTTAATTTAAAAGAATGCATTAGAGTTGCAAAAGATAGAGTAATTTTTATAAATACTGGCTTTTTGGATAGAACGGGAGAT
>Ga0257121_1001060_pt1 | contig 21605 bp, 19 predicted proteins | sample SI106_100metaG_FD_190180 | JGI IMG/M metagenome (GOLD analysis project Ga0257121, IMG submission 190180) | Marine microbial communities from Saanich Inlet, British Columbia, Canada - SI106_100 | ecosystem: Environmental > Aquatic > Marine > Inlet | place: Canada: British Columbia | collected... | reverse complement strand
AAAATAGCTAAATTAGCTGGTGTTGATATACATGCCGTAGATTTTACATTGACAGGTAAAATTACAGATGGTAGAACAAAACTTCACAAATCTGTAATAAATAAAATACAAGAATTAACAAATGAAAGTGAAGCTATATCTCAACAGATATTTGCTCGAATGGGTAAAGACTTATCTTTAGAGCAGATCAAAGAGGTTGGTGAGCTTAATTTTGAAATGAGGGAGATTAATAAAGAATGGACACAAGCGGTACAATCACAAGCTAATGGTGATATATCTATAGAACAATTAAATGAAATAGAAAGTGATCTTAGACCTAAATTTGATAAAATAGCGGACTCTAGGGAATCAGTTTTAACTAATGCTGAAGTTTCCAAAGATAATATAAAGAAAAATGTTCAAGTAGCATGGAACCAACATTTCCAACAATTAAGTGATGCTGGTCATGTTTGGACGGCTGGTGGTAAAGGAATTACAAGGGCTGAATCTAATATAATAAACGAATACGAAAACCAAACAGATAAACAAAAACAAGCTTTAGCAGATAAAAAATTAAATGAAATATACACTAAAAAACAGTTAGAAGCTGCAGAAAAATCACCTGAATTATTAAAAAAATATAAAGATAATGCTGCTGAAAAAGCTAAAGAAGCTTATATAGATAATAAAGTAAAAGAAAAAATAGATCAAGGTATAGATAATTCTAAAAAGTTTGCTGAAGATATAGGGGAAAATCCTGCTGAGATATTTACAGAATTTGATGGGGATAATGCTGCAAATGAAATGGCTAAAGCATGGTTAAAGCTTCAAGAGAAATCATACCAACAACTTACTGCAAAAGAAAAAGCAGATTATAAAGCTATAAAAAACGGTGAGGTTAATGGTTTGGAAGATAAAGGTAAAATATTAATAAACAAAGATGCTGCTTTAAAGAATAGAAAAATAGGTGTTGGTTCGCATGAGTTTTTACACTACTATGCTAAGAAATTATTAGAAAAACAAGGTGGAGGTCAAGGTGGTAATGCCCAAAGAGCTTTATTAGAAAAACTAAAAGAATCACAACCGAATTTATATATATTAGTCAAAAAATTATTAGACACCAACTACGCAGCTGAAGATGCTGATGGTAATATTGTTAAAGATACTGATGGTAATGTTGTTGAAGGACCAAAGTACAACTCAGAAATTATAAACGCTATATCAGATGTATTAAGTGATGGTAGCGTTAAAGTAAAAACATCAGCTTTTCAAGATATTAAAAACTTCTTTAAAAATTTGATTGGTGGAAAAATACAAACAGATAATATATTTAAAGAAGGTAACGAAGACGCGTTGTTAAATTTTGTTAGAGAATACAACAACAAAGCTCAATTTGGTAAAAAAGATTTAGCTGTTTCAGCTACACTAACTAGAACTCCTAGAAAAAAAGATGAAGATGAAAAATTAGGTTCTAATTTCTCTATAACAAACAATACCACTATACAACAAAAAAATGATTTATTTAGTAAAACAAATAAAGCGTTTCAAGAGACAGTGGGCATGTATGGTAAACCATGGGATCAATTAACTAAAGATGAAAAATTAGTTGTAGGTTTTCAAGTTGGTGAAAATTGGAACCGGTGGTCTTATAATCAAATGGAAAGTCAATTTGGTCAAGTACCTGGTTGGGGTGAATATGGTAGATCAATGTCTGAAACACTATCAACAGGTGTGGAAGCTAACGATAATGGTATACCTTACATTGTGTCAACATGGACAGAGGCTGGTGGTAGAACATTAACATCTCACATTTGGGGATTATTAAATGAAAGAGCTAAGCATGTTGTTCAATTACCAAAATTCGCTGGATTTGGTAAAGTAAGAGTTGTGGACTCGGAAACAGGGCAATTTGATTTTGATAGATTCGATAGTGAAAAAGGTGGTGGTATACCAACAAATACAGACCTTGATATTAAAATAGACAAAACTGGTGAATTTAGAGGTTTACTTAGTGTTAATGAAGGTGGGAAATTATATAAGAAAGTTTTAAAAGTAGCTAAAAGTAATTTATCTAAAAATAGAGAATTATTAGATAATCCAAAAACATATAGACAAGCATTAAAGATCGAGTTTGAAAAAGAATTAGATAAAGAAGTTGTTAAACTTTTAGGTACACAAAAATCTCAAAAGTTTAAAGATTTTATAGGTGATGTAGATAGTGTAAAAACATTAGTAGCTTTATTAGGTAGGAAATATAGAAATAGATTTCCGATATTTAGTACACATGGTGGTTTTATGAAAACTGGAACATCAATAGCAAACCAAACTAGCATGAAGGGTTCTTTTGTTACTAACGTCACAGGTGGTAACGATATATGGATATTGAAAGACTTAGATTCTATGAATGAAACTGAGTTAAAGGATTATATGCAACAAGTTGCTGATTTCTTTATAAAAGGTAGAGAAACACAACACAAATCATTAAAGAAAGCTTTATCAAATGAATTAGGTTTGGATGCTGCTCATCAAGTGTTAAGGAATAGTACTAGTTTATCTAATCAATATGAAGGTGTTATAGGTCAAGTTACTGAAGCTATTAAAAGAGAACCTGATACTAATTTCTCAAGAACAATAAATAATCTAGATGTTACAAATAGAGCTATATGGGAAATAAATAAAGAAGAATTTTTAAGTAAACTAGATGCTAAGGGTTTTTCTATAAAGGAAATAAGAAAAGCTTGGAATGCAACAGAAGGTTTATCATTAATACCTAAAACTGAAGCTACTAAAATAATATATGATTTTGCTAGAATATTAAAACCATTTGAAAAAGAACTACCTGGCGTTGTTTTCGAAAGATCGGATCTCACAGCCGCCGAATATTTAAACATGACATTTGATAATTTTGATTTAGGTCAAGATCTTAAAGTAATGCTTAAATTAAATCAAACACCGGGTTATTATTTTAACACTTTAGAAGGTATACAAGAATTTGAACAACTAAATGAAGATTTAGTTACTGAACTAGTGACGGAATTACAAAGAGAAATTGTAGACGATGAAGGTAAAATTATAAGGAAAGCTTTAACCGAAAAAGAATCTAGGAAAACATCGGCTAATATGCTTATAAAACATTATATGGCTACTGTTAAAAATTCAGGTAAAACTGGTAGTGGTATATGGAGTAAAAAATCTGGTGTATGGAAAAAAGATGGTAGAGGTGGTGAAAACAGATATAATCTATATGAAAGTACAGAACATTTTGCTGAGTTAATAAAAACAATAGATCCTAGTGTAAGTTTAAAAGGTGATAAAAGTAAATACTTTGTTAGAAATGGGGAAAGAATAGATATAAGCAAACCAAGTCAAAGTACAACTGATTATGTTAATAATAAAATAGATAGAACAGTTAGAAAGGAAGCAGCTAAGGAAGCTCAAGATTTTATAAAATTAATAATGCCTATTGCTAAAAAAGTAGCTAAAAGTAATATTGGTTTAGGTATGTTTATGCAAGGTATGAGTAGCAACATGAATACAGTATTGAGATCTGCGGCTGATTTAAAATATGTACCTGAATCCATGAAGAGTACAAAAGCTTCTTTTTATAGATATGAACATATGATACCAGCTAGGGTAATATCTATGTATTTAGTGGATCATTATTTGAATGGTAATGAAGATGTTGATATTGATAAATTATTCAGCACTTATCATGTAGCTATTATACCCAAAACAATGGATAAAGATATTGGTAAAATATTTAGCAGGAATATGAATGTTGGTTGGGAACCAGGTGATTCACCTTACTCAAGGTATTATAATCAATTTACTATAGGTCGTGTTAGTGTAGCGATTAAAGATTTAGACACGGGTGATATATTTGGTAAATTCCATGAAAATGTGTATAGCAACATTAAAAATGGTAAAATGGCTCCAAAAGAAAGTTTAAAATTTCAAGAAAATATTAACACATCATATTCTATATCAAAAAGTATACCAAAAGGTATTACTGTTTTAGATCTTGATGACACATTGATTACATCAAAAAGCGAAGTACTCGCTAAAATGCCGGATGGTACATTAAGAAGATTTAGTCCTTCTCAGTTTGCTTTACAACATGAATCTTTAGAAGAACAAGGTGCTAAGTTTGATTTTTCAGAATTTAATCAGGTTATTGATGGTAAAACAGCTCCTTTATTTCAAAAAGCACTAAAACTTAAAAATAAGTTTGGAACAAAAGATATGTTTGTTGTAACAGCAAGACCTGCTGATGCTGCTCCAGCGATACACGCTTTCTTAAAAGCAAATGGTTTGAATATACCTTTAAAAAATATTATAGGTTTAGAGGATGGTAGACCACAAGCTAAAGCAATGTGGATAGCTGATAAGGTGGCGAATGGTTATAATGATTTTTATTTCGCAGATGATATTTTACAAAATGTACAAGCTGTAAAAGATTTATTAGAGCAGTTTGACGTAAAATCTAAAGTTCAACAAGCAAGGGTAGATTACAATATGTCCTTATCTAAAAAGTTTAATGATATAATTGAAGAGAATAAAGGTGTTAGATCTGAAGCTGAGTATTCAGACGTTGTAGCACAAAGAAAGGGTGAAAAATCAAATCCTTTTACTTTCTATTTACCATCTCATGCTGAAGACATGAAGGGTTTAATATACACTATACTTGGAAAAGGAAGAAAAGGTGATAAACAATTAGCATTTTTTAAAAGAACTATATTGGATCCTTATCATAGAGGTGTTGCTAATATTAAAGTAGCTAAACAACAATTATCAAACTATTATAAAACGTTAGTAAAATCTCACAATGTATCTAAAGATCTTAAAAAACTAACACCTGATGGAGATTTTACAAATGATCACGCTGTTAGAGTGTATTTATATAGTAAATCTGGTTGGGAAGTACCTGGAATATCAAAAAGAGATCAAGCAAAATTAATTAAACATGTTGAAAATAGTCCTAAACTATTAGCTTTTGCTAATGATTTAGTTAGTTCTCCTCAATTTAATGGAAAATACATTAAACCAAGCTTACACTGGGATAGTGGTAGTATTGTTGGTGATTTAGATGCTTTATCTAACAGGATTGGTAGAAAAGCATATTTACAAGAATTTGTTGATAATAAAAACGAAATATTCAATAAAGCTAACATGAATAAACTAAAGGCTTTATATGGTACTAATTTTACAGAAGCACTTGAAGATGTGCTTTATAGAATGGAAAATGGTACTAATAGAAACTTTGGCCAAAACAAACACGTGAATCGTTTTATGAATTGGATTAATAATTCAGTTGGTGCTGTTATGTTTGTTAATATGAGATCTGCTGTTTTACAGACTATATCAATGGTAAACTTTATTAATTGGACGGATAATAATCCAATGAAAGCGGCTATGGCATTTGCTAATCAACCACAATATTGGAAAGATTTCGCAATGATATTTAATTCAGATAAATTAAAACAAAGAAGATCCGGTTTACAAATAAATGTGCAGGAACAAGAATTAGCCAATGCTGTTAAAAATGCTAGCAATAAAGCCTCAGCGGCATTATCGTGGTTGCTTAAAAAAGGTTTCTTACCAACACAAATAGCTGATAGTTTTGCGATAGCTTCTGGTGGAGCGGGAATGTATAGAAATAGGGTTAATACTTATAAAAAACAAACTAACGTAGAAACTGGAGAATTATATACTCAAAAAGAAGCTGAATCAAAAGCTTGGGATGATTTTTCTGATATAGCTGAAGAAACACAACAATCTGGTGATCCAGCACTAATATCACAAATACAAGCTAGTCCATTAGGTAGGGTTTTATTTGCTTGGCAAAATACACCTTTTCAGTATAATAGGTTAATAAAAAGAGCTGGTCAAGATTTAATAAATAGAAGAAGAAACCCTGGTCAAACACAGTTTCAATCTGATATGAGTAATATTAGTAAAATTATATATTATGGTGCTGTACAAAACTTTATATTTAATGCTCTTCAATCTGCATTATTTGCTATGTTACCAGGATTTGGTGGTGATGAAGATGAAGATCAAATAAAACAAAATGAAAAAGATTTACAAAAACAAATAAGAGTTGCTAATAACATGTTAGATACAATACTACGTGGTTCTGGTTTACCTGGAGCTATAGTCTCTACTATTAAAAATATAATAATGGAATATGGTAAGCAAGAAAAGAAAGGATTTTTAGCTGATCATACTTACACTGTAATTCAAGCTATTAATTTATCTCCACCTCTTGGTAGTAAAGCTAGAAAATTTTATGGGGCTATAATCACAGAAAAATATGAGAGAGATGTTATAGCTGAAAGGGGTTTTGCGTTGGATAGTCCAGTTTATGAGATAATAGGTAAATTAGTATCCGCTTCACTCAATGTGCCTTTAGATAGATTAGTTAGTAAAACACAAAACATGACAGCTGCTTTAGATGAAAGAAATGAAGCTTGGCAAAGGGTAGCTACAGCGTTAGGTTGGGCCACTTATGATGTTGGTGTTGATCCTTACCCATTCCATCAAGAAATAAAAGATGCTGCTAAAGAAAAAAGAAAAGAATTAGGTAAGATAAAAGCTAAAGAAACAAGGAAAAAGAAAGCTGAAATTAAAAAAGATTTAATAAGGGAAATTATGGCTAACGACAAACTGCGTAAAGAATACTATGATACCCCTTCTAAAGAAAGAAAGAAATATATTGATAAATTAGTAAAAGAACGCTTAAACAAGTAATTATAAAATAAAACCTACGCTATGAAACAACTACTAACCACACTACTATTACTGATAAGTTTCGCATCTAATGGCCAATTTTTAAAAGATGTATATAAAGATTTTTTAAAGTATGGAACATTTTATACCGCTGGAAACATTGGTAATGCTAAATTAGAAAAAGCAGATTACTTTATTCGTACAGATCCTAACGATTTATATGCAATACCAACTGTTATAGATAACACAGTTTACCATCCTTTTGATTATAGATATGGTATAGGTATAAGAAAACTAGCTAGATTTGACTATGAAGTTAAAGGTAACAACTTTTACAATGGTATAGGTGATGATGAAAACAATGTTGGTTTATCTGCTCCTACTGCTGCTATAAAAGGTTTAGAATATTTAATTCATTATGAGAAAGAGAGAATGAATGGTGATAAATTTACTAATAGAAGGTTATTTGTTAGACATACTGGTAAAAACCATATAGTTAAGTTTGAAAATAGAGAATCTGGTAATATAGGTTTTAAATATACATCAGTTGAAGCAAGGGCAAGATTACCTATCGGTAAAAAGTTTAGCATATCTGCAGGAGCGATATACCGTACACATGAACAACCGTATGGTTATAATCCAATAGCATTATGGTTAAATGAAACTAATGAAGATGGTAATGCTTTAAATCCTTGGTACACACTTGGACATGAATATGGATATACAGATCATTATACATCATATACTAGTAGTGGTGATACGTTTTACGATTGGATTTGGAGAGATCCTGATGGGGAAATTGTAGCCTATGGAGACAGGGATTTTAGAGATAGGGTGTTTGGTGGCTTAATGAATAGATACAATAAAGAAGCTTGGGCTGATGTTAATCCTTTTGGTGAAGTTGCACCTATTATTGGTTTTGATTTTTATCATTATAAAAATAAATTCTGGCTGCACGCTTATGGTAACTGGATACTTCCTTATCATAAGTATATTAAAGGAGATGAGGGATATAGTTATTTACATAGAAATTGTTGGAAGGTAGATGGTTATGATCCTACTAAAGATGGTCAACAGTGGAGTGACTATCAAGCTGGATTAATGTTTGGATGGAAAATTAGTAAAAGTTTAGGAGTATTTGTTGAAGGAGAATATACAAAATTTTGGGATTCAGAAATATATAACACAAACTTTGGTATTAATTTAACGCTTAAATAAAAAACAAATGGCAAAGGAAATAGGTGAAAATACAAAAGTAACTATTGATCTTAAAACGATAGGGTTAGCTGTTGGTGGTTTAGTTATGATGATAGGTATGTGGTTTACATTACAAGCAGATATTGCATTAGCGAAAGAACTACCTAAACCATCTATAGAAAGAATTGAATATGATCTTAAAGATGAGCTTATTCGAGCAACTATCATGGACACACAAGAAGATGTTGATGATATACTAGAGAAACTAGATAAGTTAGACGAAAGACTATACGAAATTTCAAAAAATCAAAGATAAAATCAAATGAAAACACTTAAATTTATTTTAATATTACTTGTAAGTTTTAAAAGCTTAGCACAAATGTCCTCACCACCAGAAAGACTTTGGATAACTGATTCGGAATTTGAAAACAAAATTAACGAGAAACACGCTTTTGGAGATGATGATAACAAACCAGTCTTAATTGAATTTTGGGCTGACTTTAACAAAGATAACTGTTTTCCCGATTGGGATAAAATAGAAAACGCTATATACTATAGAGTTGATATAGCTAAAGCTCCATTAGCAAAAAAGAAATACAGAATAAGAATGGCACCAACTTTAATAATATTTAAAAATGGGTCAAAAGAAATAGTATTTAAAGCTGGGTTAGATTTAGTATTACCCACTGACCTAAACGAGGTTCAAGAGGCTATCAATGAAATTAACACGGCTTCCAAATTTTAATAATGGATAAATTAAGTGAGCATATAAGTTACAGAGAAGGAGTGTATAGCATAACCGCTTTAAGGCTTGGGTTGGATAACAACCCTTCTAAGGATCATTTAGAAAATATGATACTTATATCAGAAAAAGTATTTGAACCCCTTAGAGACTACGTGGGAAGTCCAATAAAGATAAATTCGTTCTATAGAGGACCAGAATTGAATAAAGCGATCGGTGGAAGTGCTAAATCACAACACTGTCATGGCCAAGCTATGGATATTGATGACACATATGGTGGGTTCTCTAATTCCACTATGTTTAACTGGATTCAAGATAATTTAGATTTCGATCAAATGATTTGGGAATTTGGAGATGAATTTAATCCTGATTGGGTTCATGTGAGTTACGTGGGTCCTGAGAAGAATAGAAACAGATGTTTAAAAGCATATCGAGAAAACAACAAAACTAAATATATGGTAATATGAAAAACGTAAAAGGAAAAATAACAGCAGTTATAATAGCAATTATATTAATAATTTTAATTACCTTGTTCACTGGATGTTCAAAATATACATATAAAGCTCAACCAGTTAGAATTACACACGTACTAGCCCTTACAGAGACAGGGGATACATTAAAAATACCAATTGATGCAATTAGACCAAACGTTATATATAATGTTATGGGGTATCAATACGGTAATAGTCCATATTATCGTCCGTATAACTATAATAATTATAATTATGATTATGGTAGAATTAGACCTTACAATGGCGGGTTTAGTACAAGTACAACTACAACTATACCTCCAGTAAAACCTGTTAAACCACCAAGTGGTACTAGTGGATTCACTGGTCAACCAAAAGCAGATAACCCTGCTACTAGAAGTGGTGATGTAAAAAAAGGGAACAATTAAAAAAATAACATGGCTAGAATAAGCACATACGGGTTATCTTCTAATATAAGATATCCCGCTATAACTGATGATGATAGGTTATTAGGATCAAGTGTCAGTGGTAGTGGTGTTAACACAATATATAGTACAGTAAATTATAAACTTTCTGATCTTGTAGATTATCTAGATGGTAAAATAACAATAGCATCTATTGATGATAATACAATCACAGCATCACATCTTAGCGTTGCTTTAAATGCCACTTTGGATGGTCACACTACATCTATAGCTACTGCTAACTCAAGTATAACAACGAATGCTACTGCTATTACAGCATCTGCATCAGATATAACATCTTTAACTTCCACTGTTACGACTCAAGGTAATTCTATAACTGGTAACACGGCATCTATATCAACTGCTAACACTAGCATAACAACGAATGCGACTGCTATCACAGCGTCCGCATCAGATATAACAGCTCTGACATCTACTGTTACGACTCAAGGTTCTACTTTAAGTGGCCATACTACGTCTATAGCCACTGCTAATTCAAGTATTACTACAAATGCAACAGCTATAACATCTAGTGCATCAGATATAACATCTTTAACTTCCACTGTTAATACACAGGGTACCACTTTAGCTGGCCATACTACTTCCATAGCCACCGCAAATACAAATATAAGTACAAATGCTACCAATGTATCATCAAATGCATCAAGTGTTACTAGTTTAACATCGAATTTAGCATTAAAACCCGATGTATTTCGTCAAGACGACCCACCTGCAGTTACAAAACCTGTAGGATCTATCTGGTATGATACAAATGATAATAATAAAGTATACGTTTTAGTAACCGGGTCACCAAATGTATGGACGGAATCCACAGATGGGAGAATTGTAACGAATATTAACTCTTTAGCAACAGCAAATTCATCAATTTCCACAAATGCCACAAATGTCGCATCGGAAGCGGCTAAGGTTACTGAATTAAAGACACAATTTACTTATTCAGGTGATAATATAATCGGTGTTAACGGATCAGAGGCTTTAAATACAGCAATAGACACCGCAAGGAGTACAGCAGAAAGTGCTTCTGCAACAAAAATAGATACTTTAGGAGCAAAATTCTATACAGGCTACAATAATGCAACCGGGGCGGGTACTTTAAAAGAAGCTTTCGCTAATGATATATTTACAACTACCACAAATACAGATTTTGCAACAGCAAGTGCTGTTACCTCATTAACAACAACAGTTAGTAATAAACCTTTAACATTTAGACAAGATGCGGCACCATCAGTAAGTAGCCCGCTTGGGTCGATATGGTTTGATAGCAATGATAGCAATAAGATATATATACTGGTAACTGGTTCTCCGAATGTATGGACAGAAACTTTTGATGGCAGGATAGCATCGAATACATCATCTATAGGGACAGCTAATACTAACATAGGCACTAACTCAACAGATATAACATCTAATGCTACTGCAACAACAAACTTAACAGCTACAGTAACATCAAATAAAACTAGTCAGGATTTAATCCCATTAGTATATAGACAAGATGCAGCACCCGCTATTACAGTACCAATAAATTCTTTGTGGTATGATACAAATGATGGAAATAAACTTTACCTATTAAAAGATGTAAGTGGTACAAATACATGGACAGCGACTATAGATGCTACCATGGCAACCAATACTGGTAATATAACTACCAATGCAACAACAATAGCAGGTAGACCTAAAGTATTCAGACAAGATGCGGCTCCAGGAGTTACTGAACCTGTTAATTCGGTATGGTATGACACCGATGCAGATAACAAACCTTATGTATTAGTTGCTGGAAGCCCTAATGTTTGGACAGAAACTGCTGATTCTAGAGTAGGTACTGTTGTAACAGGTTTAGCGGCTGCTAATACTACTATTGGAACCCATACAACAACTATAGCGGCGGAAGCTGCATTAGTAGATGAACTACAAGCCCAATTCACTTATAGTGGTGCTAATATAAACGGTGTGGCAGATGCTTTAAATACATCTATAAATACCGCATCATCAACAGCAGCAGGTGCAGTTGCAACTGATTTAGATAAATTAGAAGCAGTATTCACTCAAAATGCTGGTACCGGGGCTGTAGAAGGTATAACAGGAGTTTTATCTACAGCTGTTACAACAAATGCCAATGCAGCTATTACAAATGCTAGTTTAGCATCTGCCGCGGATGTAACAGAACTAAAAACTCAATTTGCCTATACTGGCGCTAATATAACAGGTGTTGCTGATACCTTGAGTACAGCAGTCTCGGCGGCGGAAACTAATGCGGTTTCCACAGCTAATACCGCAGCGGCCTCAAAAGTTGGTACTTTGGCTTCCGCATTTTTTACAGGTTATAATGCCGCTAATGGAACATACACAGGTGTAACAACAGCTTTTGCAAATGAAATTGTAGATACAGAAACAAGTACAGATTATGCTTCCGCCTCCTCAGTAAGTACTTTAAATACAACTGTTGGAAATAATTCAACAAGTATATCTACTAACTTATCTAGTATAAATGGTGTTAAAGGAAAATACGGGGTAACTATAAATGCCAACGGCGCATTAACAGGGTATAGAATAATAGGGGATACTACAGGGGCAAGTTCTTTTATAATAAACGCCGATGATTTTAAAATTTATAATTCAAGTGGCAACTTAAATCCATTTAGTGTATCAGGAAGCAAAGTACAAATAAATGGTGATTTGAATGTTACAAGTGCTGCAACGATTGGAGGTACTGCAACTACAAATGACGCAAATGGTAGACCAACTGCTTTACTGTTAAAAAACTTAGGTGCAGTATCAGGTAATGCCGCTTCAGTAGCGATGGAAATGCAATCAGCATCAAGATACCATCATGTTATAAATATGACAGGTGGTGGTGGTACCTCTGGTAATTTTGATTTAAGTGCAGAATATAGATTAGGTAAGTCATTAGTTTCAGGATCAGAAGGAGATAATTATTCTTTCCTCGTAAGCAAACTAAATGGTTCTGGTTTAATAATACCTAATCAAACAGCTAATAGTACTACAGTATCTGCTGACTATGCTAATGGTATGAATATTATATTTAATGAAAATTCAGGTTCTAGAACAACAACATCAGGGAGACTTCATGTTAGTGAATATTACAAAACATTTTTCTTAGATATCCCAGCCAGTCCGCTGACGTCAGGTACTTATGCAAATAGAGGATTTAGTATAAGAAAGATGGTTACAGGATCACCAAATTATGAATCTGAGATTTTATACATAAAGCCAGCTACTAATAGCTTACACGTTGTAGGAGATATCGTAGCTTCGGAATCTTCTGATGAAAGATTAAAAGATAATATAAAACCTATAGAAAATGCTATAGATAAAATAGATAAAATAGGTGGGTATGAATTTGATTGGAATGATAAGCAAGAATTATATAAAGGACATGATGTAGGTGTTTTAGCTCAAGAAATTGAAAAAGTACTACCTGAAATTGTAGAAACAAGAGAAGACGGTTATAAAGCTGTTGATTATAAAAAAATAGTACCACTGCTTATACAAGCAATAAAAGAACAACAAAAACAAATAGAAGAATTAAAAAATAAATAACATGGCAATAACTTATAATTGGGACTGTAAAACACTACAAGTACACACGAGTCACACGGATTTTAGCGCTTCACCAATAACTAAAAGTAATGTTGCTTATGAAGTTATATGGACTTTAATAGCAACTAATGAAGATGATATAACAGGATCTATAACTAGAACTACATCTCTACCCATAAATGATCTATCTAGTTTTCAAGAAAAAGACGATTTAACAAATGACATAGTAAAAGCTTGGGTTTTTGGAATAATAGGACCTGATGCTAAAACAGCTTATGAAGCTGAGGTTGCTAATTTACTTTCAGAAAAAATTACACCTACAAAAATATTAATAACATTAGATTCATAAATGGCTTTACAATCCAGTGGTTCAATATCTATAAGTCAAATAAAAGCAGAGTTAAGTAGCTCTAGTAGTTCTCTTAGAACTTTATCAGCAGCAGCTGGGAAGAGTGCACCGGATGGTATGCAGGAGTTTTATGGATATTCATCGGTATCTAGTTTTAGTAGTTCTACAGGGGGTAATCTAGGAAGTGTTTGTGCACTGTCAATTGGTTCAACATATTATCATAATGGATCTGGGACTTATCCCGCAGCTGGAGATACAGTTTATTCAGATAGCGGAACAACTGTGCTAGGAGACAACTATTATAGATTTAATACTACTTGGGTGTATAGAATAACTGGAGGATCGGGTGTAGTAGCTAGTGGTTGGCCACAAGAAATCTGTGATGAATAAAAAAAGGGGCTTTCGCCCCTTTAATTATTTTGGATCCCACCAACCACTCATTTCCTCACGCGCGCTTCTTCCAAATTTATAATTTTTCTATATCTTTTAATTTAATTTCACACGTAGCGCCTTTAAGGTTAGTAAAGTAGATTGCATAAGTTACATAACTATATGAATCCATTATGTATTTATCTCTTGTTATCTCTTTAGATTTGATTTTACCATATTTCTCTCCTTGTTCATATAAAGTTTCATTTTTATATTTACCCACCTTTTTTATATCTTTAATAAATGTTTTATATTCTTTATTAGTAAGCTCTAATACACCTTTAGGAGTATATACTATCTCTAATCCATTTTCTGTATTCTGATATAATATATCTCTAGTAACATCTATATAATTTATAGTAACATTTTTTTTAGTTTTTGTAATAGAAAATCCATCAAATTCTTGTGAGCTAATTAAAGATGAAGTTAATAGTAGTATATATAGTATTTTATCCATCACAACTTAAACAACCTTCATCCATAGCTTGTTCAGCTATGTCCCCTCTTAAAACAGATTCAGTCCTCATATAGTATAAGGTTTTAATACCTTTCTTATGAGCATCTAAATGTACTTTATTAATAAACTTAGGATCAGCTTGGGATGGGAACGCTAAGTTCAAACTCACGCTTTGATCTATATACTGTTGTCTTATCCCTGCTTGATTAACTAAGTCTAGTTGATTAATTTCCTTAAACGTTTTATAAACTTCTTTTATTGGTATATCCTTATTAGGACCAACCATAATTTTATTCAAAGCTTTAATGTCTTGTACGGATCCACCATCTTTAAGGATTTGATCCCACACTTTATCCGTATTTAGTTTGTGTGTTTTTAATTCCTCTACTAAAGTTGGGTTCTTTCTAATGAAAGTTCCTTTAGCAGATTGATCTGTAAAAACATTTGCAGCCCAAGGTTCTATTCCCGGAGAAATATTTCCTGCAAGCTTAGAATTGCTAACAGTGGGAGCAATAGCACGAAGGTGAGTATTACGCATACCAGTGCCAACACACCACAAAGGCTCGTTATAAGCCTCAGCAAGAGCCATTGAAGCACGTTCAGATTCGATCTTGATTTGTGAAAAAATTCTTCTTGTTTCATATTGTGATAATAATCCTTCGAAAGGTAATCCTTTTTGTTGTAGGTATGTATGCCATCCTAAAACACCTAATCCTAAAGCTCTACCTTTTTCGGCAGATCTTACAGAGTTTTCAAATCCCCTTCTATTTTTTGCGTTTTGTATAAATTCCTCTAATACACCATCTAAGAACCATATACTATCATATATAAGATTAGTATGTTTCCATTCATTGTATTTAGCTAGATTTAAACTAGATAAACAACAAACAAATGAATGATTTTCATCTGTGTGTAAAACTATCTCTGAACATATGTTTGTCATATGTACTTTTAAAGCATTATCCTTATACATACTAGGGTTTGCTTTGTTAATATTACCCTTAAACATTATATAAGGTTCTCCGGTTGCTTTACGTTTTTGAAGTAATTTACTCCATTTGCGTCTTGCAACCTTATCACCATCTCTTAATTTCCTCATAAACTTATCACCTATAACAGTACATTGGTGTATGTTTAATGATTGTCTATGGACATCACCTTTAGGTTCCCTGATCTCTAACCAATCCTCCCAATCGTCATGTTCTATATTAAGATTAACTGACGCGGCGCCTCTTCTTACCGCTCCCTGGTTAGTAGCTAATATGCTAGAGTCATATACTTTACAAAATGGTACTACACCATCAGATGTACCGTTCATTGTTATATCTGCTCCCGCGGGTCGGATTTGATTTATACCTATACCAACTCCACCTCCATGCTTAGCTAAAAGCATCATTTCTAGGTTTTTAGTACCTATGTCATAAATACTATCAGCAACATCGATACCAAAACAACTAATAGGTAAGCCACGATCAGTCCCAGTATTACTAAGAACTGGTGACGCCAAGCATAACCAACCTTTCCAAATATATTCAAAAAATATTTCTTCCATTTCGGTTTTCTTGAGTCTTTTCGCAACTGTTTTAGCGACTCTTTGATAAGCTTCTCTTGGCGTTTCCCCATTGTATAAATATCCCCCTTGTATTGTTTTTTTATATACATCAGCTTCTGCCCACTCTGGGTAGTCCTGACCTTTTATCCATCTATTACTCCACATATTATGTTATTAAGTGTTTTATCCAAGCGGCTAAACCGTTAATGTTTAATGCCACTAAATTCCATTGTTTTCTTGCTGCTACTTGAATTAACACGCAGCAAAAGCCAACTATGTATAGCACTGGTTCTACAGTCCATTGAGCTGCAACTAAAAATCCTGCACCCATATAACCAATTCTACTAGCTAATTTTTCGCTAGGTGTTAATTTTTTATTTCTTACTAAAAATTCTAATATTTTTCTTTTATCTATCATTACCAAATATCTTCAAAATCCTCTCCTTCATTAGCTTTACTGTAATCCGTAGGTCGGATAGCAAAAAAATCAGTATGGGTAAGTCCACCAGTAAGATGATAAAACCAATCCAGGTTTTTAGCAGCTTTAGTATCATATTTGAATATCCCTTTATACCCGAGTTCTTTAAGTTTTTCATTACCTCTTTTTCTTATGAATTGTTTTAAGTCATAAGATGTAAGGTTTTCTAAATCCCCCATCTCAAACATTTTGTCTATATACTTTTCCTCTAGTTCAATACAGATCTTTGCTGCGTCTAAAATTTTCTTTTCAACATTTTCTTTTAAACCTTTGGTTTCACTACATAATTGTCTAAACAATCTACACCCCATTTTAGAATGAAGAGATTCATCTCTAACACTCCATTTCATTTGTTGGCCTACGCCTTTTAATAAATTCCTCAATTGAAAGCTATATAGCACAGCGAAAGCTGAGTACAAACTAACTCCTTCTGCAAAAGCTGAAAATATAGCTATTGATCTACCGATTTCTATTGGATCAACCTTACCTTCGTAAGATACTAAATTATCAAATCTTGCTGATGTAGCTGGTTCATGTAAAAACGCCTCATAGTCTTCTAAACCTAAGATTTCATTTAAGTAGCTATATGCTACAGCGTGAATTGTTTCTTGTGATCCAAACATCATAGCCATTTGTTGGATCTCATGTTTAGGAAACCACTTAACAACGTTCTGTGTCCAATAATCTGATACTGCACACTCTGTCTGAGCGAAACCTAATAGGATGTTACCCACTAAGTTTTTCTCTTTTGGTTTTAACCTTTCATTCCAATCTTTTATATCACCACTCATAGGTATTTCAGTATGTAACCAAAATGCCTGTGCTTGTGGTAACCATCCTTCTAAATAATACTCTGGGTATTCAAAAGGCTTATACGGTATTCTTTTTTTAAATAATCCCATATTACTCGTAGTATAATGTTAGGCAGACATCAAATATCGCTATGTATAGCACATGGTCTACCTTACCGTTCTCCCATTCTGGGTATGATCTATACCCAAATAATATTCCTTCAAATAATCCGAAGCTTAATTCCCATTTTGTTAATTTCATCTTCCTTGTCCTTTATATTTACAACCAGTATAATACTTACCGGTTTTTTGTTTAGTATATCTATTTTTAGAATGTACACCAGGTCTTTTCTTCCTTGGTTTTTTTAATACTGCTAATGCTCCAAAAAATCCTCTAGCCATGTTGTAGTATTAATTTGACTGTTTCATCGCATTCTTTATGATTCTGGGGTTTATATAATATTGAGTTTAAATTATGTTCCGCATAATGTTTAAATAATTTCCATCTCATTGGAAAAGCTTCATTAGCTCTACCTTTAGTTTCTATTATAAATCCTTTTCCAATAAAATCAGGTGTATATTTAATTGGTAATATTTTCTTATTACCCCTATCTTTATAATCCCCTTTTCCATTAGCACATCTTTCATAACAGGTTTTATTTAAATCAAAACCTTGAAAGATCGTATATGTACTACCCTCATATGCGGCGGGTATTTTAGCTTCTTTTAAAGCTTTATACATATATGCTTCTAGTCCACTAGCAAACTTAATCCCGTCGATAGTAGTTTTTTTACTAACAACAGGACCTCGTTTTTTTATTCTATAATTCTTCTTCATCATACACCTCTATTGATTTGATTATAGCTTCTTCAGTGAGATCTTGAATCTCCTCACGCGCCGCTTGTATGTATAGCACAGCATCCATTAATTCTTCTTGTATATCATTAAGATATTTACCAAGATCTTTAATACCTGTTGTACGCTCTTCGTGTAGAGTCTTTTTATACTTAGCGAAACCTACATCAGATCTACTGATGAATTTATCTACTACACGTTCTAAAACTGGGTCTCTAAATAATATCGTTCTCTTATTCATCTTTCACAAATGTTCCGTTAATCATCTTTCCCGTACGTTTTGAAATCACGTTATATGCCGTTGTTATGCATGTTTCTATATGCATACCATTTAGATGGGCTAGGTTTGTTAATACAACCACCATATCACCTATGGCATCTATTATTTCTGGTCTATCGTTTTCTAAGGTTGCTTTAGCTAACTCACCCATTTCTTCTTGTAGTTTTATAAGTTGAGTTTTTGAATCACCCCTATCATATAAGCCTCTATCTTTAGCCCATTCTCTAATGTTCTCAAACATCTTTAAAGGTTTTTTAGAGCATTTAACTGTGGTCGGTTCTGCGAATATATCATTGTTATCGTAAAATCTAGCAAATGCTTTATTATAAACATAACATCTATCATTTGTATACATAGATGTTTTAACATTGTTCATAATCCAATTAATCGTTGCTGGTGTTATATTTAGCTCTCCGTGCTCGGTACTCCAGCTCATACCTGTATTATCAAACAGTTGGCCTTTCAACTTGTTTATTGGACAAGGAAAAGTTGTTGTTTGTTCTGTTACATTTATATTCATTTTGGTTTTTGGTTTAAGGTTCTTATATGGTACCATATCTACTCGGTAACCATATTCTTTTTGTAATTGTAATTCTAATGAAGATATATGGTCTATATCTTCAGAACTTTCTAATATTTCATATTCATCAGGAGTGTATCCTTGTTGTATCGTGACCCGGTTATTAAGATCACAGGTTACCCCAATTTTTTTACCTGGAATATGGTATAAATAATATGTCATAGTTTATCATTATATAAATGCATGTTATGTGCGTGATGGTAATACCATCCTAAGTCCATAGACAGTCTCTCTGCAATTAATTGCTGCAACGATGAGAATTGATATTGATCGTTACAAAAGCCATACCAGAGATCATTAGATCGCATATAAACAGACATGTTTAATTTATTATTTAATATTGTAAATTGGACCGCATAAGTGCAAGGAGTATCATGTCTATATTTATCCCATTCCTTACCGTCATATATACTAATAGCCGCGTGTCTAGTATTCGGATTGTCTTTTAACTTAGCAACAACATAATCAATTTGATCGTTACGTTGCCATTGCCAACCATAATTACTATTAACATTTCCATCTGGATCTGCCATACGACACCAGATAGGTGGTACTTTACCATATATCTCACCTAGTTTTTCTATGCTACGATCACCTGATAGATACCACTGCCATTCAGCTTCAGCATATTCTAATTTCCAACCACGTTCTTCATTTTTAATATGATTCTCACTTGGATTATCCATATAGAAACCGCAGTTAAATATAGCTTTCGTATCATCAAAAGCCTCACCATTTCTTAATATATAATCTAGTAAGTAATTATAAGCGTGATTAGCATTGTAAAATTTCTTATCGTTCATTCTTTATCTTTATATTTATTGTAGTAATAGAATTGATACTCAGCAACCTTCTCCCATATAGTATTCTTTCCATATGATTCAGGTGATGTGCCTATTAGTTTTCTATTTGGATATACACCTTTCTCTATGTCAATATACCACATACCAACTCCCCACTCAGCTTGCCTTGGTGTGATACATATATTATTATGTATACACCACATAGAAGCCTTATCTTCCTCTGGAGTTCTCGTATGAGAACCCATAGAAACCTTACTAGTTTTCCCACGGTAGCCCATCAACTTGTTTATCTAAAACATTAACTTGTGGTATATAAGACCCTGATTTTGGTTCCCATGTAAAAAAGCATTCAGCTCCATTTTCACCAAGATTTTGAAACTTAACTTTCAATATTTTTACTTTTGTATTTTTAGCTTCATAATCTCTATGGACTAATAATCCATGGTAACTCGCATCATACCATTCTCCACCACCTTTTATGTTATACATATTGGGTTCCTCCATTTTACCATCTTGGCCTTTATACATTTTTGTTGGATGTGCTACTATAAATGTTAATACATCATACTTTCTGCAGAACTGCTCTATTTTAGCTAGGTAGTCCATAGTATATCTATTCACATCATCCGACGCTGCATTAGAATCCCTTACTTTATTATATGGGTCGATAACAAGGCATTTAATACCTTTTCGTTTAACAAGTTCAGCACCCTTTCTAAGTACTGATTCTAAACTGTATTTATCCATGTCTATAAAATAATAGTTATCATTAACGTGATCTGCCACCTGATCCCACTTTTTAGTACCTATATCACTAGGTAACGGCATATCTTGCCATGTCTTCCTCATTAACTTATGAGCATGTAAATATGTTGGTGCATTTTCTGGTGATGCAAACGCTGTCTTCCAGTTATAGTTTTTATTATAACCTACGACCATTTGATCAACAAAATCAGACTTACCACTACTAGGTATCCCAGTAACAGTAATAAACTGTCCGGTGTATGTTGAAAAAATTTCATCGAAGTTTTGTAAACCCACTTGAAAGCCGGGTTTAAAACCGTGTTTAACAAAGTCTTTAAGTTCATTTTCTATATCTTTTAAAGTTGTTACATTTTCTAATGGTACCTGCGTTGAAATGTGTATAGCATTCTTCAACTCATCTGGTCCATGAGACACTAGGTATTCGTTAGCATCTTTACAATCTTTAAAATCTACTAAGAAACAAACCTCTGCCCCTAGTCTTCTAATAAATTCTTGTCTTAACATAGTTCCAGGTTCATCTGCATCAACCGCTAGAATTATTTTTGTTTTATCCTCAAAATAATCTATACAATTATCTAAGTAATCTAAGTTGTTGTGATTTAACGTTGCCCCATTTGGAACCGATATTACGTTAGGCACACCTGCCTCGTGTAATGATAATACATCTATTTCTCCTTCAACTATAACACAGGTATCATGACCAACTATACTATTGATATTGTAGAATACTTTTTCTGCTCCTTTATAAAGCTTAAAGTTTTTTCTACCATCTCTATATTTAACATTGATCAACTGGTTACCCATAAAGTAGTTGAACTTGATTGTGTTCTCTTCCTTACCAGTTTGAGGCATGAACTCAGAACCCTCACTGACATTTAAGTCGGTTAAAGTTTTCTGAGTTATTCCTCTAGACTTAAACCATTCTACAACTTTACTGCTAGGAGCTTTTAAAGTACTCGACTCTGGCCTAACGTATTCACGTTCGCTAGCTCCCTTACGTTCGTAAGTATGCAGTTGATAAGTTGAATTACAGTTGTGACAAGTACCGAGACCACGTTCCCAATCATATGAAGAACATTTAAGCTTCTGATGTTTGGGTTTTCTA
>Ga0257121_1001050_pt1 | contig 21702 bp, 22 predicted proteins | sample SI106_100metaG_FD_190180 | JGI IMG/M metagenome (GOLD analysis project Ga0257121, IMG submission 190180) | Marine microbial communities from Saanich Inlet, British Columbia, Canada - SI106_100 | ecosystem: Environmental > Aquatic > Marine > Inlet | place: Canada: British Columbia | collected... | reverse complement strand
CCAGAGTATTTTTTAAGAGCATTTCCAGAAAATTTTATATTTACGTTTTGACCTTTTTTTACATATGGCGCAAACGTTTCAGGTATATCTACATCAACAAATAGAACTGAAGTATCTTCTAAATTTAGTATAATTGAACTCTTTGATACATCTATATCATTAGAAAAATCTCGTTTACCAATAATTCCATCGAAAGGAGTGGTTATGTTTCTATTCTTTAATTTTGCAATTACATCTCCTGTTTTAACTTTTGTATTAAATTTAATCGGCTCTAAAATCTCATATTTTTCAATATTAAAGGATTTAATTTGTGCTGGAACTGCAGTACCAAATGTCTCGATAGTGTTTTGAAATAATTTTTGTTCAACCACTTGAACAATTATTCCTGGGGGTGGTCTTTTGCTAAATTTTTTCTTAAAATGATTACCAATCATTGTTCTAGCAATGATTACTGCTGCAATGATAAAAAAGAAGATTAATACTATTGATATAATTTTTGTTGATCTTTTCATAATTTAACTCTTTCCATACTCAGACCATGAGCCATCGTAAATTGTGGGCATATATTTATCATTTATTATTGAATAAGCTAGTGCCAATACGCTCGCAGTTACTCCAGATCCACAAGAAAATACTAGGTTTTTATTTATATCAAATCCTACTGAATTAAATTTTTTTATAATTTCATCTTTGTTAATAAATGTATGATCCTCATTTATTAATTCAGAAAAAGGGATACAAAAAGAATTTTCGATAGATCCACTTTTTAAGCCTTTTCTTGGCTCTACGACTTTTCCTTCAAATCTTTCTTTGCTTCTAGCGTCGACAACTTCAAATTCTTTTTTTTGAATATTTTCATCTATTTCCTTTTTATTTTTAACAAGCTGCTTATTTTCTTCTGCTTTATAAATTGATACTTTTAAATTTGTTTGTTTGCTGACTGTTAATTTATTTTCATTTTTCCACTTCTTTAAACCACCGTTTAATACATGAACTTTTTTTGGGTTATGACCAAAGTAAATTAGATTATACCAGCATCTACAGGAACTGATAACATCTGAGTTGTCATAAATTACTATTTCATCATTATTTTCTATTCCCATGTTACTTACAATCACTTCCCATGATTTTGTATCAGTCAACATGTGAGGCAAATCTGTATTTAATTTTGAATTTTTATCTAGATCAAAAAAAATAGCATTTGGAATATGCTCTTTACGATATTCAATAAAACCATTTCTTTTTGTTTGTGGCATATGCCAAGAGCAGTCAATAATTTTAACTTTATTTATATTTTCTTCTAGCCAATTTGTATCTACTAATGACATTTTATCTCTTTTCTAAATATTTTTGATGATATTCTTCTGCAGGACAATAATTTTTTACCATAGAAATTTTTGTAACAATTTTTCCAGATAATTTTTTATTTTCCTCATTGGTAATTTTTTCAGCAATTTGTTTCTGTTGATCGTTAAAATGAAATATTTCACTTCTATACTGGGTCCCAAAGTCTGGGCCTTGAGAGTTTAAGGTGGTTGGATCATGAATTTCATAAAAATATTTGATAATTTTTTCATATGAAATTAATTTAGGATCAAATTCTAATTTTACTACTTCAGCATGGTTAGTTGTTCCTGAACAAACTTCTTTATAATTAGTTTTACTACAGTCACCACCACAGTAACCTACTTCAGTTTTTAGAATCCCTTCAAGTTTGTTAAACTTAATTTCAGGTCCCCAAAAACATCCAAGTGCTAAAATTGCTATTTCCATTGATAATTAGATTATTTGATCTAAACTTAATCACATGTTCTCTAAAAATCAATTAGGCTTTTTTTACATGTTTATCTCTATATGTGCATTTTCTGTAATGGATGTGATTGTAAAATGGACCAATGATTACCCAGTTGGACAAGTTTTGTTTTTTAGAGGTTTTTGTGGATTAATTCCTATTTTATTTATCATTCCTAAGGAAAGATATATTGATTTTTATAAAACTAGTAGACCTTTGTTACATTTTAAAAGATGTATGGCTGGAATAATTGCGTTAATTTCAATTGTTATTGCTTTAAGAAATCTTCCATTAGCTACTGTTGTTAGTGTTACTTTTGCAGCACCCATATTTACTACTATTTTTTCAATATTTTTATTAAATGAAAAAGTTGGTTTTTATAGATGGTTAGCAGTTATAGTTGGTTTTATTGGGATTATTGTTATCTCAGAACCAGGATTTAGTTCCTTAAATTTTTATTTTATTTTACCTATTATTTTTTGCTTAGGACTATCTTATGTAGCTATAACTATTAGGAGATTATCCACAACAGAACCAGTTTGGTTAATAGGTTTCTTTTTTTCAATTTCAATAATGATTTTAAGTTTTTTTACATTTTATCAAAATTGGTTATTGCCAAATTTAGTAGATTTATTTTTATTATCCATGATAGGAATTTTAGGAGGGTTAGCAAACTTATGGCTAACCCAGTCTTATAAATTATCTGAAGTAAGTTTGGTTACCCCAGTAAAGTATTTAGCATTAGTATTTGCCATAATATTTGGTTATTTAATTTGGGATGAAATTCCAACAACAAAAACTCTATTAGGGGCTATTTTAGTAATAGCATCTTCAATTATAATATTTAGACGTGAAATAGTTTTAAAAAAAAATTTATCATTATCAAGACATGAGTAAGATACCAAGTTATTGGAGTAGAGCAAAAAAAAATTTATCTAATAAAGATAAAGTGATGGCTAGTTTAATTATGAAATATAAATCTCCTACAGAAAAAATTCTAACAACAAGAAAAGATATTTTTTTTTCTTTATGTAAAAGTATTATTGGTCAACAGATTAGTGTTGCAGCAGCAAACTCAGTTTTTTTAAAATTTAAAAATAAATGTAATAATAAGATTAATGCCAAAATGGTAACTACATTAACATTTACACAATTAAAATCATGTGGTCTTAGTAAACAAAAAGTAAAAGGAATTCAAAGTTTAGCCAAACAAACTTTGGATAAAACTTTTAATCCAAGATTGATATCAAAAATGTCAGATGAAGATGCTATTTTATATCTTTCACAATTAAGACAAATTGGTAGATGGTCTGCAGAAATGATTTTATTATTTACTTATAATCGTTCTAATATTTGGCCAGTACAAGATATTGGACTACTCAGAGCAATTTCTAAAAATTATAAAAAAAAATATTTACCACCTGAGAAGTTTGTAAATTTGTTGCAAAAAAGATTTTCACCATATTGTTCTGTCGCAACCTGGTATTTGTGGAGGAGTATAGATCCTGAACCTATTCAGTACTAAAGCCCTCAATTACCTGCATATGTCTCTTAGTAGTGTCTTTTGCCAAATCCCATCCAGCCAAATATTCTGTTGAATTGTGACATTCAATTGCTTTTTCATAACTTGGAAATTCCCAAATAACTGATCTGGAAAAATCATCTCCGTCGTATGTTTTATGCTTTCCGCCTCTTACAAGGGGAACACCCCCAAAACTTTTAATAATTGGTGTAACAACCTCTGCATATTTTTTTAAATTATCTTGATTTTCAACTTTTACATATAAACTGATCCAATAAGCTTTCATTATTTCTCCCTTTTAAAATTTTTTAGTTATGATAGTAAAATTTATGGTTAACAAATTAATTATCACTTTTGATGAGTATAACAAAATTGTTGAAAAGTTAGCAATCGAGATTCATAAAAAATATAAACCTACAGTTCTAGTGGGAATAATGAGAGGTGCAGCTCCAATTTTGGATATCCTTTCAAGAATTTTAAAATTACCAATAGCCTACATTGTAATCCAGAGTTACTCTGGAGAAGGCATGGAAGATAAACAAGGGCAACTAATGTTTGCAAGAGAGATTAGTTCTTTAGCAGAAAACAAAGATTATAATAAAGTACTTTTGGTTGATGATCTTTCAGACACAGGTTTAACATTAAATAAAAGTATAGAATGGCTAAAAAATTATGGTCCAACGAAAGATTATATAAATGAAGTTAAAACAGCTTGTTTATGGAAAAAAAAATCATCAACTTTTGAACCAGATTTTTGTCCAGTAAGATTAGATACAGATCCATGGATTGTTCAGCCAACTGAGCACTATGAAGAGTTATCTATAGAAGAAATTATAAAAAGAAATTAAAAAATAGGGCTAGTTAAAGCTAGCCCTATTAAATATTTTAAGCAACCGCAAAACTTACAACACTTAGTATCGCGATAACAAATATTGCTGGCGAAGTAGATGAAAACTTACCAGTAAATATTTTAATTAAAGCATATGACACAAATGCTAAAGCAATACCGTTACTAATGCTATATGTTAATGGCATAGCAATCATTGCTAGAATAGCTGGAGCAGATTCTGCAATATCATCCCATTCAATATCTGTAATATTTCTTACAAATAGAACAGAAACAAAAAGTAAAGCCGCACCATCAATTTGTTTTGGTAGACTAGTTGCAAGTGGAGCAAAGAATATACATGCTAAAAACAGCAAGCCAATTACAAGAGATGTCATACCGGTTTTTCCACCAGCTTTTACACCAGCACCAGACTCTACATAGCTTGTAACAGTAGTAGTTCCCATCATTGCACCAGCAACTGTACCAACACTATCAGCCAACATAGCTTTATTAATATCTTGAACTTTTCCTTGCTTATCAACTTTACCAGCAACGTTTGCAACTGAAGTTAATGTTCCAGCTGTATCAAAGAAGTCAATAAACAATAAAGTAAATATTACTGTAGACATTCCTGCAGTCATTGCAGCAGATAGGTCAAATTCAAACAGATAACTCATTGGTGGAGGAGAGCTCGCAATACCATTAAAGTTTGCAAGTCCTGCAGCCCAGGCAATAATACTGAATACCAATATACCAATAATGATATTACCTTTGACATTCATTTTTTCTAAAACAATAATTGCTATGAATGTAGCACAACCAAGCAATACTAAAGGATTACCTAGATCACCAAGTCTTACAAGTGTAACTGGATCATCAACAACTACCTCCATAATTTGTAATCCAATAATTGCCAAGAATAAACCTATACCAGCTCCAATACCTAACTTAAGACTTCTAGGTATGGAATTTATTAACCAAGCTCTAATAGGTGTAAGAGATATAATTAAAAATAATACACCAGCAACTAGTACTGCACCCAAAGCTTCTTGAGGTGTGTAACCCATTCCTGCACAAACTCCAAAAGCAACAAAGGCATTAATACCCATACCAGGCGCAAGTCCAATTGGCCAAGTTTTTCCATAAAAAGCCATTATAAAACATGCAAGTGCTGTTGCTAATATTGTTGCTGTATAAACTGCGCCGAAATCAAAGAAACCTTTTTCGGGTCCGGCAAATTCACCCGATAAGATAAATGGATTTAAAAACATTATATAAGCCATCGTTAAAAACGTAGTAGTTCCGGCTATTACTTCTGTTTTAAAATCTGTTTTGTGTTTTTTATAATTGAAATAATTTTCAAGCATTTGTCCTCCTATTAAGTGACAAATATTTGATTCTCCCTATAAATACCCTGCAAAACTAGCGTTTATTCACATATTTCAACTCAGAAGTTTATAATTATGCCATAATTATAATGTTATTGTTATTTTATGGCAAAACTAAAATTACTTTTAATTATATCTTTTTCATTTTTGATGATGGCCGGATGTCAAACAATCAAAGATAAAACAAATAAAATTGTTGAAAAAGAGAATGAAAAATTAAGTAAATACATTAGTAAGCCTGCGAGTGTTTTACAGATGGATTTAGGAAAACCAGATGAAGATTTCAAGAATGCAAAAGGAAATTTTGAATTAATTTATAATACAAAAAAATATGGAATTCCTTGCGAGAGAAGATTTGAAATAAATCCTGATAAAATTGTTATTGGTTTTGTATCAAATGGTTGTTTTTAATTTAGTACTTGCGAGGAATATATCCCCGCAAGCAAGGTGAACTTATTTAATTTCTATAAGTTTTTTCTTTTTATGTTCCGGTATAATTCTTTCACAAGAAATAGTTAATAAACCATCTTTTAGTTCAGCACCATTTACCTTTACGTCATCAGCAATAGTGAATGATCTTGCAAATTGTCTTTGTGAAATACCTTTATGAATTATTTCCCCATCAACATTATTTTCATCAGATTTATTAACTTGCTTGGTTCTTACAGTTAATAAATTATCTTCAAACTCAACCTCAACATCATTCTTATTAAAACCAGCCAATGCAACTTCAATAGCATAGTTATCTTTTCCAGTTTTTCTTATGTTGTATGGTGGATAATTTGACTGCATGGTCAAATTTCCATTTCCAAGCATATTTTCAAATTGATCAAACATATCGTCAAAACCAATTGAAAATGGTCTTAGTGAGTTAAAGATTGATAGATCCTTACTTGTCATAATATTCTCCTTTGTTAAGCAAGTTTATTTATGTAAGCCCCATTAGGCGACTTACATAATATATATAGGAATTAGTTTTACTGTTTCAAGATCTACAGGATTAAATTTTTTCTGATATTTTTAGTGCAAACGCATAATCAATTGCAATTTCTTCAATAGCACCATCTCTTCCAGATTTTCCTCCATGACCTGCGTTCATTTCTGTTTTTAAAAGAAGTAAATTATTATCAGTTTTATATTCTCTTAATTTTGCAGTAAATTTTGCAGGCTCATCAAACAAAACTCTATTATCACTTAAGCTTGTGGTAATTAATATATGAGGGTAATCCATTTTTTTAACATTATTATATGGTGCATATGAAAATATATAATCAAAATGTTCTTTATTATCTTTAGCATTTCCAAATTCATCAAACTCCCCAACAGTTAATGGAAGAGAATGATCAAGATTTGTTGTTAGAGAATCTACAAATGGTACAGCCATAACAATTCCAAGAAATAATTCTGGAGCTTGATTAACAACAGCGCCCATTAACAATCCTCCTGCAGATCCACCCATACCTATTATCTTTCCTTTTGATGAATACTTGTTGTTAATTAAGTATTTTGCAGCAAAGATATAGTCTTCAAATGTGTTTTTTTTATTTGTAAGTTTTCCCTCTTTCCACCATTTCATTCCTTTTTCCATACCACCCCTGATATGAGCTGTTGCCCATATAATATCTCTATCAATTAAGCTTAATCTTGTAGAAGAAAAGTTTGGACTCATAGAGCTACCGTATGAACCATATCCATATAGCAGTATGTTTGCTGAGCCATCAATTTTAGTTTTTTTATGTCTGGTAATTGTTAGAGGAACTAACCTTCCATCGTGAGATTTATATTCTACTCTTTCAACAATATAATTGTCTGGATTATGTCCAGAAGGTATTTCTTGTTCTTTAACAAGTTTTTTAGATTTATTATGTAAGTCGTACAAATAAACCCTTGATGGAGTTTTGGGAGACGAATAGCCAAGATATAATTTGTTAGTATTTCTATCTCTTTGAACCAAAGAAATACCTGGCACATAAATATTTTCATTAGAAAATATTAATTCCTCTTCAAGATCTGATGTAATATTTCTAATAAATAATTTATCTAGTGCGTTGGAAGTTTCAGATCTAATAATCCAGTCTTTTAAAAAAGTTAGCCCACCTATTAAAACTTCATCTCTTGGAGGTATAAATGTTTTCCATTCTTGAAGTGTAAGACTATTAGAAATATCGATTTTAAAATCTTCAGCATTTTTGTTGGTATGATTATAAAATTTTCCATTCCAAGAACTAACCGAGTAGAGAATTCCTTTCTCTCTTTTCATTATTAATTTTGGTGAAGGATTTTTCTCATCTACATTAAAATAGTATTGTTCAGATGTGTTATGGTCAGATGTATTAATAAAATAATATTTTTCATCGGAGCTTAAGCCAATGCTAACAGTGAATGCCTCACTTTTTTCCTCAAAAATAAGCTGATCTTGATTTTTAAAATTACCAATTTCATGCCTGTATATTTTTCTTGCACGATGATTTTCATCAAGTTTAGAATAAAAAATAAATTTATCATCTAAACTAAAAGTAATTCCTCCTGAAGTTTCAGAAATTTCTTTTGTGATGATTTTATTGGTTTCAATATCTCTTATAGAAATTGTATAATATTCAGAGCCTTTGGTGTCTAAAGAATATCCCAGGTATTTATCATTATTGCTTACTTCTAAATCTCCAACACCAAAATATTCTACTCCTAAATTTTCTTTTTCTTTATCACCATTCCAAACTTCTTCAATTAAATCTGAATTAATTTTCTTTCGAAGTTTGATTGAATAATTTCCAGTTTCAGTTGTTTTGGTCCAATATTCATAGGTGTGATCTTTATAGGGAAGAGACTCGTCATCTAACTTTATTCTTCCTTTAATTTCATCAAATAATTTTTTTTGTAAAGGTTTCGTGTTTTCTAAATGATAATCAGTATATCTATTTTCTTCTTCAAGATAATCTTTTACTTCAGGTAATAGTTTATTTTTATCTCTAAGTACCTCTAAAATATTTTTTTGATGTATCCAGCTATAATTGTCTTCCCACGTAACATCATGACATGATTTTAATTCTGGTTTTTTTTTTAGATATGGTATTTTCATAAGTAGGGAAATATATGAATATAATAATTTATACAGTGTTAATTTTGGCTGCTTTGTATTTTTTATTAAGGTTTTTTGCCTCAATAAATTCAAAAAAAATATCACAAGGTGTGAGAATAATATTATTTATTGGTTTAATAGTGGTTGCAATATTATTTGCAGTTGCTGGCAAATTTTTGTTAACTTTGCCATTAACAGTTGCAAGTTTGGCTTTATTAAAATTAAAAGGTCTTTCTTTTTTACAACTAATTTCATTATTCCGATTAATTCAAACCCTTAGAAATTCTGGAAGATTTTCATTTAACAATAAAAAAGTATCTAATACCAACACAATGTCTACATCAGAAGCTTACAAAATATTAAATCTTAATCCGTCAAAAAAAATAACTAAGGAGGATGTAAATAAAGCTTATATAAAAATACAAAAAAAAATTCACCCTGATATTTCACCAGAAACTTCAAGACTTTCGACTATAGTTAACGAAGCAAAAGATATTATTTTAAAAGATTTGTCTTAATTGATTAAGTCTTTACTAAATTTTTTTTTTATATAAATTTTGTTTATGAGTAAAATTAACGGCATATATGCAGCTTCAATGTCTGTTATTAATAATGACTCAACTTTAAATGTTGAAAAGACAATTCAGCATGCAGAGATGATCATTGACCAAGGCTGTCATGGTGCTGCAATACTTGGTAGCACGGGACAAGCCCAACTAATATCTGTTGCTGAGAAGATAAATTTATTTAATCAATTATCTACAAGTAAATATAAAGAAAAATATATAATTGGAACTGGTTTAAACTCTTTAGGTGAAACAATTAATTTAATGAGTGTAGCTAGATCTTTAAATTTTAAAAAATTTTTAATTATGCCACCTGCATTTTATAAATATACAGATAGCAATGTTATTAATTTTTACTCAAAAATTATTGATGCACATCCTGAGAGTGAAATAGTACTTTATAATTTTGAAAAACTCTGTGGATACAAGTTTAGTGTGGAATGTGTGCATGAATTGGTAAAACGTTTTCCTAAACAAATTATTGGTGTTAAGGATAGTTCTTATAATCTTTTTGAAAATCTAGAATTAGATAATTTTTCAATTTTACCAGGATCAGAGTCTAAATTATTGAAAGGACTAGAACTTGGTTGTTCTGGAATAATTACAGCAACCTGCAATGTTACTTCAGCTCTTGCAAGAAAAGTTTATGATGATTTTTTTGATAAAAAAGAACAAATAGTTAACCAAAAACTATGTGATGTTAGAAATATATTTGAAAAATATAATTTAATATCTGGACTTCATGCTTATTATTCAAAAAATGATTTAATTTATAAAAATGTTTTACCACCATTATCAATTTTAAATTCTAATGAAGAAAAGGAGTTAATTGATAATTTAGAAAAATTAAATTTTTCCATCAAACCAATAATGGCAGCCTAAAATGCAATTAGCTAGATTTCTTAACAATGTATTTAAGAAAGATGGTTTTATTTTAGAAAATGCTTATTCTAAAAATTATATCATTGGATCACCAAAAAGTGCAAAGCCAATTAAAGTTAAAATTTTAGACAAAAAACTTCATTATAAATTGTTATTCCAGCCAGATTTATATTTTGGGGAAGCTTATACTAATGGAGAGTTAATAATTGAAAATGGAAGTTTGAGTGATTTTTTAGATTTGGCATTAATGAATTTTGGAAGAAATGATCTAAATTTATTTAGTTATTTAATAAATAGACTTCGAGGATCTTATAGATACTTAACTAACTTTAATTTCATCAAAAAATCCAAAATGAATGTATCGCATCATTACGATATCTCAGATGATCTTTATGATTTATTTTTAGATCCCAAAAAACAATACTCATGTGCGTATTTTAAAAATGAAAATGATACACTCGCAGATGCTCAAAATAATAAAATTCAACATATAATAAAAAAATTAAACATAAAACCTAATCAGAAAGTTTTAGATATTGGATGTGGCTGGGGATCTTTAGCTATTGATATTGCTCAAACTGCTAATTGTGAGGTTACAGGAATAACATTATCTAAAAATCAACTTAATTATTGTAATAAAAAAGCAAAAGAACTCAATTTAGAAAATCAGCTAAAATTTGAATTGATAGATTACCGACAGCTTAATGAAAAATTTGATAGAATTGTAAGTGTAGGAATGTTTGAGCATGTTGGTAGGAAATTTTATAAGAAATTTTTCAAGCAAATTGATAATTTATTAAGCGATGATGGTATATCTTTAATTCATACAATAGGTTCAGTAAATCCACCAAGAGACCCACATCCTTGGATAACAAAATATATTTTTCCAGGGGGTTATACACCAAGCTTAAGTGAAGTGACCACACCTATCGAAAAAGCTGGGTTAATCATCTCTGATGTAGAGGTTTTAAAACTACATTACTCGCATACATTAAGACATTGGAAAGAAAACTGTATTAAAAATAAAGAAAAAATTATTCAAATGTTTGATGAAAAGTTTTTTAGAATGTGGGAATTTTATTTAGCAGGTTGTGAAATGTCATTTAAGTGGGGTGATCAGGTTGTATATCAATTTCAACTTACAAAAAATTATACTTCAGCCCCGTTAACAAGAGACTATATTTATCAATGATTTATTGATAGATATAATTCTCCTGAACATGAAAAAAATAAAAAAATATTCAAAAAAAACTAAAAAAAAAACTAAAAAAAAAGTTAATAAAAAAGTTAATAAAAAATCAAAAGCTATCAGAAAAAAAATAAAGAAGATAAAATCAAAAATTAGACCAAAAAAATTAGATAAAGCCAAAAAAAAAATTATAAATAAAAAAATACCAAAAAAACAAAATTTTATTTTAAGATTAATAAATTTTCAAAATTCTTTAAAACCTCAAATAAACTTTAAAATTAGTTTTAGTATTGAAAAATATATTCAAGCTTTCTTTGATAAAATAGCTAATACAATTTTTGAATATAAAGAGACTAAAAAAGATGAAGCTAGAAGACTAAAATTTGAAAAATTAGAAAAAGAAAGACTAGAAAAAATTAATCTTGAAAATGAAAAGCAAAAACAGGAAGAATTAAAGATTAAGTTACAGGAACAAGCTTTAAAAGATGAAATTAAGCTAGATAAACAAAGAGCCAAAGATATAAAAATCTTTCTTCGAAAAGAGCAAGCTTTATTGAGAATAGAACAAGCTGAAAAACAAAAGCAATTCTTAAAGCAATTAAGATTAGAAAAACAAATTGAAAAATTTAGAATTAGAGAAGTTAAAGAGTTAGAAAAATTAGAAAAAATATCACTTAGAGAAAAAAGAGATGACTATGCAGGCCTTCAACAACGAATAGAAAAACTAAAAGAAAAATATCGAATAATTAGAGATCAGAAGATAAGAGAAAGAGTGGAGGCCCTTGGAGTAAAAATTCAAGGTGATGAAGATAGAGAAACGTTACTTAGAAAAGAAAAAGAATACACAATAGCAAGGCAAAAAATAGAATTTGCACTTGAAAGTTTTTACCGTAGTGCAAGCAGTTTAGTGTTTCAGTTAAACAAAAGACATATTACAAGACACATGTCTATCTTTAGATGTATTGATAAAAGATTTGAGACTGGTGAGATCTTTGTTAAATGGGATGAGTCTTCTGATGAAGAATGGTTATTATTAATATATATCAAAAATAACTCACCAGATGAAGGAATAGTCATCGAAGATAAGACTAACCCAGAAAAAAATGTATCTCATGAATTTAAAAATAATGAAATATTTAAAGCATCAGATACGATGGTTGACTCTCTTACACAGCTTATTGCTAGAAAAAGAGCAAAAAATAACAATTAAACTATCTTATTTAATTAAGTAATATTTAGAATGTTTTTTGGAACAATTACAATGGCAATTCTATACCTAATCCTAAGATATACTCTTGCTTGGATAACCTATTATAATAACTTAGACTCAAGACTTGGAAACTCTACATGGCGTTGGAGTTATGATTATCAGGTAGTTGGTGAAAGAGACATTTCAGATTTAGATGATAAAGATTTTGTGAGGCTGAGAAGAAAAAAAAATAAGATTGTTACTTTAATGTACTCAGTTGTAATGATTATGTTTATTGCTTCTATGTCTTTATTGAGCAAGTTTTTAATTTTTTTTCTAAATTAGTTTTTTAGTTGTTTTTTATTTTTTAAATATAGAAAATAAGCAATAATTTCATATCCAAATCTAAAAAATGTAAAAATTACAGGAAGTTTAAAAAAATTATATAGAAACTTATATTTTGGAATTTTTTTCCAAACATATAAAAATGCCTCTGCACCTTCAATTATGTTATCTCCATCTTTAACATGGAGTCTTCTTAAAAGATCTTTATCTTTTTTTGATGTTTCTTTTTCAGCGATAGAATTATCTGTTATATCAACCCAATCGATATCTTGAATTTTTTCTTTCTTGTACAAATTAATTTCAGATCTACAAATTTTACAGGAATTATTAAAATATACTTTCATTAATTAAAGTTTGTATCTATGTAATTAATATATGTACATGTGTTAATTCATCCATTGAAAATTGAGTATAAATAGCTATGTAATGTCCATGGCAAATTTTTTTGACAAATCAGATCTTACTAGAAAAGATGTGGATGAAATTGTATCTGACACTTTAAAGAATTGTGATGATGGCGAGTTATATTTTGAAAATTCAAAATCAGAGTCTATTTTATTAGATGATAATAAGATTAAAAACTCAAATTATAGTTCGGATTTAGGTTTTGGTTTTAGAGCTGTTTCAAATGAGGTAGTTGCTTATTCCCATTCTAATGAAATTTCAAAAGATTCATTAAAAAGTTCTGCTGAAAATTTAAAATCTACACTTAAATCTAGTAAAGGAATTTATAATCATGAAATTCCAAAAACTAATAACAAATTTTATGATGACATAAACCCCATTGCACAAAAGACACTCGATTCTAAATTAGAAGTTCTAAATAATGTAAATGATTATTTAAGAAAAAAAGACTCTAAAGTTAAACAGGTAACTGCAAGCTTTAGTGGAGAACAAAAATCTATTGAAATTATTCGTTCTGGTGGAGAAGCTTTAACAGACATTCGTCCTCTAATTAGGTTTAATGTTTCAGTAATGCTTGAGAAAAATGGCAGAAAAGAAACGGGAGTTTATGGAATTGGTGGAAGACAATCTTATGATGATTATTTAAAAGATGATAATTGGAAAAATGTTTGTGAGGAAGCTTTAAGAATTGCTTCTGTAAACCTTGATAGCAAACCAGCACCAGCAGGTGAAATGAAGGTAGTGTTAGGCCCTGGTTGGCCAGCAATATTAATTCATGAGGCTATTGGTCATGGTTTAGAAGGAGATTTTAACAGAAAAAAAACATCAGCATTTCATAATTTGATGGGCCAAAAAGTTGCTAGTGAAGGGGTTACAATTGTTGATGATGGAACAATAGATAAAAGAAGAGGAAGCCTTACTATCGATGATGAAGGAACCCCAACAGAAAGAACAGTTTTAATAGAAAATGGAATTTTAAAAAATTTTATGCAAGATAGATTAAATGCAAGGTTAATGAATACCAGGTCTACAGGTAGCGGGAGAAGAGAGAACTACAAGCACATTGTTTTACCAAGAATGAGAAATACGATGATGTTAAGTGGAACCCAAACTCAAGATGAAATGATAAAGTCAGTTGATAGAGGAATTTTTGCAGTCAGTTTTGGAGGTGGACAAGTAGATATTACATCTGGAAAGTTTGTTTTTAATTGCACGGAAGCCTATGAAATAAATAATGGTAAAATTGGATCACCAATTAAAGGAGCAACCTTGATAGGAGATGGTCCATCAATTTTGAAAGAAGTATCAATGGTGGGAAATGACATGATGATGGATCCAGGTATTGGAACATGTGGTAAAGCAGGCCAAGGTGTGCCAGTTGGAGTAGCACAACCTTCAATTTTGATAGATAAAATGACTGTTGGTGGAACCAAATTATAAATCATGGTTAAAAATCAAGAATATTTAAAAAACAAAGCTTCATATTGCTTAGACTTAGCAAAAAAACTTGGAGCAACTGATGCAAGTGTGACTGTTGGAAACTCAATTTCAGAAACTGTTAGTTTTAGAAATAAAGTTTTAGATGAGTCTAATAGATCAGATAGTTTAGCAATAAGCATTGAAACATATATTGGTAAAAAAAAATCATCAATATCATCATCAAATTTATTGGATGATAATTTAAAAACTTTAATTGAAAAATGTTATGAAACTACAAAGATGACACCAGAAGATGAATTCAATTCCTTGCCTGAAAAAGACTTATTGGCAAAAAACATTAAAGATTTAGATTTGTATGATCAGTCTCATATAGAGAATGATAAAAAAATAGATTATTTAAGAGAATTAGAAGAAACAGCTTCAATTGATGAAAAGATTATTAATACCGAGTCAGGCTTTACAGAAAATAAGTCAAATTTTATTTTAGCAAATAGTGATGGTTTTTGTAATGGGTACAAATCATCTTCATTCTCAGCATCTTGCGTAACCGTCGCAAAAGATGAAAATAGCATGGAAAGAGACTATGAATTCACAAGCAAATGTCATTTAAATGATATTGCCAATCCTTTGGAGCTTGGAAAAACAACAGCTGAACAAACTATAAAAAAATTAAGTCCAAAAAAAATTGGTAGTGATAAAATGAGTATTATTTTTGATAAAAGAATATCCAAAGGTTTTTTAAGCTCCTTTGCGGGTGCTATTTCAGCTTCATCAATTGCAAGAGGCACATCATTTCTAAAAGATAAAATAAAACAACAGATATTTTCTAATTCAATTAATATTATTGATAAACCAGATTTAATTAAGGGTATGGGTTCACAGTGTTTTGACTCTGAAGGGGTAACGACAGAAAACTTAGAATTAGTTAAGAGTGGAATTCTTAATGATTATTTAATTGATACATATAATGGAAAAAAATTAAATCTAAAATCTAATGGTCGAAGTAGCGGATGTACTAATCTTTATTTTGAAAACGGGAAAATTAATTATGATGATTTACTAAAAAGTCATTCAAAGGTTTTATACGTGACTGAGACAATAGGACATGGAACTAATTTAGTGACAGGAGATTTCTCTGTAGGAGCTACTGGCTTTCTAATTGAGGGTGGAGAATTTAAATATCCAGTAAATGAGATAACCATTGCTGGAAATTTTAATGAGATGTTTAAAAAAATTACTTTGGCAAATGATTTAGAATTTAAATATTCAGTAAACTCACCTACCATGATGATTGATGAAATGACCGTTGCGGGAAAATGAGCACTTATTGTGTGATTGGCTCTGGTATCTCGGGAGCAACAATTGCCAATCTTTTAAGCAAGAAATATTCAGTTGATTTATTTGACAAAGCAAGAGGGCCAGGAGGCAGAGCTTCATTTAAAAGATTAGATAAGTTGAAGGGTTTTGATCATGGAACACAATATATTTCTCCAAAAAGCTCATCCTTTAAAAATTTTATTCAAAAGTTAATAAAAAAAAAGGTTTTAAAAACTTGGGGTGGAAAACATTTATTTCTAAATAAGATTAAGAGAGAAAATAAAAATCATTTAAAAATAATAGGCAAACTTGGCAATAACGATATCAGCAAGTATCTTCTCAAAGATATCAATTGTAATTTTAAAATAGAGTTAAAAAAAATTGATTATAAAGAAAAAAAATGGGTCTTAACTTTTTCTGATGGAACTAAAAAAATTTATGAGAAATTAATTCTTACTTGTCCATTTGTTCAATTATCCAAACTATCAAAAAAATTTATAAAAAACTCATTCATTAAAAAAAAAATAAAAATGGATGCAAATATTACGGTGATGATAGTTACAAAAAAAATAAAAACAAATATTAGTAGTTACTTATTTGATGATAAGATTTTAGGATGGGTTGCTAAAGAAAATACAAAAAAAAGATTTAAAAGTAGTAAGGATTTATGGACTCTACAAAGTACTTATAATTGGGCAAATAAAAAAATTAATAAAAATAGAGAAAATAAAGATTTAAATTCTAAAATTTTAATTGAACAGTTCTTTAAGTTGACAGGAATTAAAAAAACTAAAGTTTTATTTTCTCTTAATCATGGTTGGAAATATTCATCTAATTCAAAGCCTCTGAAAATAAAAAGTTTTTGGGACTCGTCAACTAATCTAGGTGTTTGTGCAGATTGGTTTGTAGGTCCAAGATTGGAAGCTGGATGGATAAGCGCCAATGATCTTTATAAAAAGATAGTAAAGTAAAGTTATTCAAATTTTTTAACTTTATATTCCCAATTACCTAATCTTGAGTAGGCAACTTTTAAAATTAATGCATTTTTCTTATCAAACCAGACATCAAAATTAAGTCTTTTATCTTTTGGAATAGACATATCTTTTGAGGTCAATTTAAAGTGCTCTACATCATAAGTTTTTCCATATAGGTCTAATTTTTCTTTACCAATAAAAGTTACAACCTGCTCCTTAATACTGCCTGAAACAGGGCTAATTTGGCTATTTGCCTGCAGTATTTTATGGCTCCACCAATTTCCAACTACATTATCTGTTGATGCTTTTCCTGTATACGATGACCCTTGAATTTCAAATTCATTTGTTTGATCATTAAGTTTAAGATTTACAAACTTTTCTTTTTTATTCTGGCGTGTTTTTGACTCAAATGAAATTAATTTATCTTTTATATATTTTTCTTCACCAAAACCCTCAATTTCAAAAACAGTTGCACCAAATAATTTTACTGTAAATTTTATTTGGTTGGTGACTATTGATTCATTCTTATTTCTTTTAAAAAAATAAAAATTATAACCTATCACTTCACCATCTTTTAAAATTTCCATTTCTATTTTGTTAAACTTATTATAGTGAGCCATATGAGCCATGCTGTTGAATGGGAATACAAAAAGAAATATAAGTAATAAAAACTTTTTCATTTGATATTAGTTTAATAGACTTTGATAATAAAAGAAGTATTTTATTAAATATGTTTCTACAAATTAAAAATATACCAAGAGTTTCCTGGAGTTCTGACAAACCATTAAATTTAAAACCAAAAATCTCTACCTTTTTTTTTCTTTGTTTTGGTTTGATTTTATTTGGTTTGGGAGAAGGGATGTTAATTGTTTCAGCATCTGGAGCATCACCATGGAGTGTGCTAGCACAAGGTATATTTTTAAATATTGGTTTTTCAATCGGTCTTATAACTATTTTTATTAGTATTGCAGTTTTATTACTTTGGTTTCCATTAAAACAAAAACCAGGAATTGGCACTATTTTAAATGCTTTAATTATTGGAGTAATGATAGATGTGTGCATTAGATATGTTCCAACTCCAGAAAATTATATATCCCAAATATTACTTGGAGCATTTGCAGTGTTGACTGTAGGAATAGGAGGAGGAATTTATTTAGTTGCAAATTTAGGGGCAGGCCCAAGAGACGGTTTGATGATTGGTCTTCAAAAAATAACAAATTTACCTATTGCTACTGTAAGAGGTTTGCTTGAAATTTCAGTAATGTCTATTGGTTGGTACTTGGGAGGTACTGTTGGAATTGGAACTTTATTGTTTGCTTTTGGGATAGGACCTTGTGTAGCTTTGGGGTTATTTTTAGTAAATAAATTATTTAACTAAGCAGCAGTCCCAGACTTTTCACTTCTTTTTCTATCATGGGGGTTAAGAATAGCTTTTCTTAATCTTAGAGATTTTGGCGTAATTTCTAGAGCTTCATCAGTATTTAACATACTTAATTGTTCTGCGATTGACATTTGTCTTACAGGAGTTAGCACAACATTTTCATCTGTACCTTGAGTTCTCATGTTAGTTAATTGCTTACCTTTCATGACATTTATAATCATATCACCAGGTTTTGGAGTTAATCCAACAATCATTCCCTCATATACAGGGTCATTATGAGTAACAAACATTTCACCCCTTGCCTGTAAGTTAAATATTGCAAATGCTACAGCTTTTCCTGTGGACATTGAAATTAAAGCGCCGTTTTTTCTACCATCCATTTCACCTTCAAACTTTCCGTATCCATGAAAAATTCTATTAATTACACCTGTTCCTTTTGTTAAGGTTAAGAATCTACTTGTGTAACCCATTAAGCCTCTAGTTGGTGCGTGAAACACTAATCTTTTTTTATCTTTTCCAGTATCTTTTAAATCTAAAAGTTTACCTTTTCTTCTATTCATCGAGTCAATTATTTTTGAAGAATACTCTTCATCAAGATCAACAGTAATTTCTTCAATAGGTTCAAGTTTATTACCATCTTCATCTTTTTGATATAATACTTTTGGAGGACTTACTGTCATCTCAAATCCTTCACGTCTCATTTGGGTAAGTAAAATTTCAAGCATTAATTCGCCTCGACCACTTATTACGAATGAATCTACATTTGCATTTTGAGAGAAAGTAATACCAACATTATTTTGTGCCTCAGAAACTAATCTGTCTCGAATTTGTGTGCTTGTTAATTTTTTGCCCTCAGTTCCAGCTAAAGGTGAACTATTAACACTAATCGTAATAGACATTGTAGGAGGATCTATTGGAGTTGCAGGAATTGGATCATTTAATTCTGGATCACAGATTGTATCTGCAACATTCGCTTTTTCTAAACCTGCAATTACAACAATATCTCCAGCTTCGCCTATTTCAATTGGAACTTTTTTAGTTCCTTCATATCTAAAAATTTTTGTAAGTTTACCTTCATCTACTTTTTCACCCTTAAGATTAATTGCTTTAATAGGTTGGTTAGCTTTTGCAGTTCCTTGAGATATTCTTCCAACAAGACTTCTTCCTAAAAAACTATCTGCATAAAGCAAAGTAGAGAGCATAGCAAAAGGTTTAGTTTTATCTAATTCTGCTGGTTGTACGTGTTCGATTATTAAATCTAATAGTGGGTGGAGATTTTCTCTTGGACCATCAACTTCTTTACTCGCCCATCCAGATCTTCCACTTGCATATAAAACAGGAAAATCTAATTGTTCTTCATTAGCATCTAAACTTACAAACAAATCAAAAGTTTCGTCTAATACTTCATTTGCTCTTTGATCTGCTTTATCTAATTTGTTAATTACAACGATTGGTTTTAATCCTTGTTTAAGTGCTTTTGCTAATACAAATTTTGTTTGAGGCATTACACCTTCTGCAGAGTCTATAAGTAATAACGCACCATCAGCCATACTTAGCACACGCTCAACTTCAGCTGCAAAGTCTCTGTGACCTGGTGTGTCTATTATATTTACTCTTGAGTTTTGCCAATTAATTGATGCAGGTTTAGCAAGAATTGTAATACCTCTCTCTTTTTCTAATTCCCCTGAATCCATTAATCTTTCATCAACAACTTCATTATCTCTAAATGAACCACTTTGTTTCATTAAGTTATCAATCATGGTTGTCTTTCCATGGTCAACGTGTGCAATGATGGTGATGTTTCTGATATTATTGCTCATAAATTGTGGCTCTTATACATCAAATCCTTCATTTGAAAACTTAAAAAAAGACAGTATTTACTTGATTAAAAGTCTTTTAAAAAAAATTCATTTCTTGTGATTGTTTTAAAAACATATAGATATCGCAGTAAAATTAGATGGACATAGAATCAAAGTCTATACATCTAAATCGTTAAATGGAAAATTTTAAATTACTTAAAATAGAAGATTCACTAAAAAATTCATTGCAACGAATGAATTTTACAAAACCTACTCCTATTCAAGGAATGGCAATACCTGCTGCCTTAGAAGGAAAAGATATTTTAGGAACAGCACAAACAGGAACAGGAAAAACTTTAGCCTTTAGTATACCTCTAATTAATAAGTTGATTTTAGACAAGAATGCTTTTGCATTAGTTATGTGCCCAACTAGAGAATTAGCAACACAAGTAATGGAAGCAATCAAAAGTATTATAAGTGACAAAATAAGTATTAAATCAGCTTTGCTTATTGGTGGAGAATCAATGCAAAAACAACTGAGACAACTAGGTAACAGATCTAGAATAATAGTTGGAACTCCAGGGAGAATTAATGATCATTTAAAAAGAAAAAGCTTAAATTTATCAGCCACAAAGTATTTGGTTTTAGATGAGACTGACAGAATGCTGGATATGGGATTTACCCCACAAATTGAAATGATTTTAAAATTTGTTCCAAAAGATCATCAAACATTATTATTTTCAGCAACTTTACCTCAAAATATTTTAAGAATTTCAGACAGATATTTAAACAAACCTGAAAGAATTTCTACAGGAGCTACATCGATTCCTATTGCAAAGATTAAACAAGAAACTCTTCAAGTTTTTAAAGAAAATAAATACGATGAATTGATTGATCAATTTTTAGCTAGAAAGGGTTCCATCCTAGTTTTTGTTAAGACCAAAAGAGGTGCTGATAAGATGGTTAAAAAACTAAAAGAAGAAGGACATTCAGCTGATGCAATTCATGGTGATCTTCGTCAAAGTAAAAGAGATCGTGTTATTAATTCTTTTAGAAAAGGACTAAAGAGAATTTTGATTGCAACAGATGTTGCAGCTAGAGGCTTAGATATTCCTCTAATTCAACATGTAATCAATTATGATCTACCACAAGTTCCAGAAGATTACGTCCATAGAATTGGAAGAACTGCAAGAGCAGGATCTGAAGGATCTGCATTAACATTTTTAACACCTGATGATAGAATAATGTGGAATTCAATAAATAAATTAATTGATCCAAATTTCAAACCAGCACCTAGTGGCTTAAGAAGAGATTTAAAAAACAAAAGAAGAGGCAAGAGACCAAATAATAAAAAAAGAAAAGCCAGAGATGAAAAAAAATCTTTTGGAAAAGGTAGACAAGACAGATCTTTAAGTTTTAGAGATAAACCGAAATCTTATAGTAAAGGTAGATCAGACAAACCATCAAGAGACGGAGAGAAAAAAAGTTTTGGTTTTAAAGGGAAATCAAGTTTTAGAGATAAACCATCAAGAGACGGAGAGAAAAAAAGTTTTGGTTTTAAAGGGAAATCAAGTTTTAGAGATAAACCATCAAGAGACGGAGAGAAAA
>Ga0257121_1001049_pt1 | contig 21705 bp, 17 predicted proteins | sample SI106_100metaG_FD_190180 | JGI IMG/M metagenome (GOLD analysis project Ga0257121, IMG submission 190180) | Marine microbial communities from Saanich Inlet, British Columbia, Canada - SI106_100 | ecosystem: Environmental > Aquatic > Marine > Inlet | place: Canada: British Columbia | collected... | reverse complement strand
GGTGCTTTTGTGTATACCGCATTGTCTATCCTACCTGTGTAATTGCAAGATTACGCGAGTAAATCAACGGTTTATATGGAACGATGGTGCCCGGGGCCGGACTTGAACCGGCACAGTGTTTCCACCGACGGATTTTAAGTCCCTCTGGCACCACAAGTCACGACTCTAGACAACCAACTAATGCATATAAATCATTAGCTTACGGAAAAACTTGTTTGTACATTGACGTGGGTTGTTGTGGTTAAACGTAGGCTAGTGTCCCATGAGTGTCCCACGAAAATTCCAAAAACCCCTGCACTAAAACCCCAATTCTCAGATACGCCGACCCTACCCCGGGGGTACCCACCCTTTTGTCAGAAGGGACTCCTGCTCTACCCTAGTATTACTAATACGCTTGAATGAATTTCTTCAATGGTAGTTCAGTTATCACGCCGATGATCAGCAGTCACAATTGATAGGTCCTGACAGCGACGGCTGATTCGAGGAATTTCCCTTCTTTATCATAAAAATTCCGGAGACTGCGGCAGTGCAGTAACATCTGAGGGCTCATACTGAATAATCGCTCTAGCCTCTAATCCTGCCGCTAGCCTTTCAAGGACTTTGATCAAACTAAAATTAGACCAGAGACTAAATAACAATCTGTCTAAAAGTTAGCACGCGCTTTTTCAACCAGGGTTTTAGCCCCCTGCTTGAGAAAACTATGGTCTGAAGACATTAAAAAAAGCGTGACCCCTCGATCTCGCCAAAATTCAATGCTATCAATATTAGGGACAAAGATGCCGAGTTTTCTATTATTTGCCTGAGCAGCAGCGCAGATTTTTTCAGCCGCCTCAATAACGACCTTATCAGTTGCAGCCGTCGCGCCAAGAGCGACTGTCAAGTCCATCATGCCAACAAACAGGCAATCTATACCTTCTTGAGCCGATATCTCCTCAATGTGGTCCAAAGCAGCAAGATCTTCAATTTGAGCTATTACCGTAGTCTCTGACTGGTTAAGACTGATATTATCAGCAACGCTAGCTGCGCCATAACCCGCTGAGCGAGTAGAACCTGCATAGCCTCGCCCTGTCCTTCCATACCTAGCCGCAGTAGCACAGGCCAAGGCTTTTTCAGGCGAATCGACGTGGGGAATAACAACACCCGTAGCGCCACAGTCAAGTGCGTTGAGTATTTGATCCGCCGATGAGGAAGCTACCCGAACCAACGCAGGCTTCTGCACTGCGCGAAAGGCCAACAAACAGCTGTCTATGTCGCGGCGATCGAACGGGGAGTGTTCAGCATCAAAACAAACAACGTCTAAGTCTGTACTTGCCAATACCTCTGCAACCATCATCGAGGGAGTTTTAACAAACGTGCCAATGAGACATTCCCCTGAAAGCAACTTCTGGCGAAAATTATTGTGTGGATTAAAAGCGCTCATATTGATCATCTTTAGTAGTTAAAGTTAAGAATTGAGCCAACTATCGAGGGCTCTATTCACCTGTTCAGGCGCATCAAGAGTACTGAGGTGGCCAGCCTCTTCAATCACTTCCAGCGTGGCATGTTTAATTTCACCGGCCATGTCGAGATGTAACCTTTCATTGCACAGCGCATCATGCATGCCGCAAAGAATAAGCGCAGGACAGTCGATATCCTTTAACGTGCTCCAGCTATCAGGACGGCACTCTAACGCGCGCCATTGATTGATAAATCCATCGACACCCGCGTCCAAGGCCATTTCCATGACTACAGGCTCGAGGCGTAATAACTGTCTCGAATCGAATCCATATTTCGGTAGCAACTCTTGGCTAACTAAGGTCTTCAGACTCTCGATGCCGCCTAGCGTAATACTGCTGATCTGCTGATGTCGAATGGCAACACGCCCTGGCAGTTCAGCGTACGGGTTGGTGGCAAGTAAAGCGAGCTTTCTAACGCGTTGAGGCGCCTGTCTCAATATTTCAAAAGCAATGATGCCACCCATTGAAAACCCTGCTAACGCGAACTCTGCGGGCGCCTCGGCAAGTGTTTTAATCGCCATGGCCTGAATCGTATCACAACCTGAAAAATCAGCGACTATCACCTCTCGCTGCTGGGTGAAAAAAGAGATTTGAGGCTGAAAAAGCTGGTCATTACAGAGGGAACCCGGCAACAGTAATAAGGGTAATGCCATCAACTTCGCTCCTATTAACAAGATACAATCTAAACGCTAGTCCAACTGAGCAGTAGCACCATGTCTTACACTGCCGGTAAAAAGACGTTTCTCAGCAGGCAATTCAGGCTGTTCAATACGTTCCAAAAGCATTTCGACCACCGCCTCCACCATTCGCTCTAGAGGCTGTAAGACCGTTGTTAAATCGTAGTTTAGCCAACCGGCTGCATCGACTCCATCAAAACCAACGACCGATATATCCTTAGGTATATTCGCCTTGTATTCAATGCGCAGTGTGTCCAGACAACCAATGGCCATAATGTCATTGGTACAAACGAAGACATCTGGATTGTGCATTGCCGAGTTCATCACTTCTCGCGTTAAGCTGCAGGCTCGTTGATAACTATAATCACCTTCCACCTCGACAATATCAACCGCCAAACCTTTAAGTTGCGTCACTGCACCCTGAGTTCTTGCCGTGCTTACTGGAGAATCCACCGGCCCGCTCATTACTACAAATGACTTACGACCGCTGTTTAGCAGTCCTTCAACTAGCGACCGCTCTCCCTCATAATGATCACAACAAACAGACGATACCGAATTTTGAGGATAAAGCCGATTATAGAAAACCAAAGGAATACCGCGGTCTTCACAAGCACTGATCTGAACTTCAGTGAATTGAGCGGCGGCAATAATTCCGTCAACTTGATATTGCCAGACCTGCTCTAAAACTTTGTCAACATCGCTCTCTTTATCAAGTGTAAATAAGAGGATATGAATATTTTTTTCAGCAAATTTTCGGTTTAACTCAGAAAGAACTTGCGGATAATTAAGATTGGTTAGCTCAGTAATTAGTACGCCTACAATATTTGAACGCCCAGAAATTAATCCACGGGCAATGGCATTTGGCTGATAGCCTAACGATTTGGCCGCACCGTCAACTTTCGCGCGCGTTTTGGCGGATACACTGGCCCCAGCCTTAAAACAGCGTGACACTGCCGATTGAGAGACACCAGCGACGCGAGCAACGTCATACGAGGTGGCACGCTTGCCTCTAGGTTTAATAGTTTTCGATTTAACGTTTAGCGCTTTATTTTTCATACCTTTAATTGGAAAGCTCCTAGTAGGCACTCAATTATATGTTCACGTGCAATGCACTTAAAAATGTCGCCGTATGCTAACACAGCCCACACTAATTTGGTGGTGCGCAAGGTATCTACTCAAGTTGTTTAGTCGCTATCTTTAGACCAATTTAGGCCACACTAACCTATCCGTTACTCGCAGTATGTTATCGCTTCCGAGTAAGGGCCAACAACGCCCCTTAAGATCATCCTCAAAACACCCAGCTTCTTGACATATAATAAAGCAGTATTATCTTGTAAAACGTTTGACTTTAATTTTGCATCCGAAGTACATTAGCATTCTAATCAAAAAAATTCCCCATGGAAACACTTAAATGAAGCATGCCGCGCCAAGCAACAATAGTATTATTACTAGTCTATTTGAATCACTGCAGGACCCTGAAAGAGCGCAGACTTTACTCTCTGAGCAGATTGGTGAGCACTTCGCATGGCATGGACCGAAACCGTTTAAACCCTGTTTCAGTCCGAATGAATGGTGCTCGACGTTTTGGCTACCCTTTATTGATGCGTTTTCGGGGTTATCCCGAGAAACTCACATGCTGTTTGGCGGAATAAGCGAGGGCAAGGCTGACAAAAGTCCAGACGGCCGTTCGTGGGTAGGCGCAACCGGCTATTATCATGGTGTTTTCTCAAAACCCTGGCTTGGATTTGAACCGACTCATCAAGTGATCAAGCTGAGATGGGGTGATTTTTTCCGCATGGAAGAGGGAAAAATTGTCGAGATGTACACTCTTTTCGACATCATTGACTTCCTCCAGCAAATCAATAAGAACCCCCTACCCCCCAGCCATGGTGTAGATTTTGTGTATCCTAGCCCGGCGGGTATCAACGGAGTTCTACACGGCGCGAGCGATCCGGCTAAAACAGCAGAGTCAATGAGAGTGATACGTGCATTTCTATTTGAGGGGCTCAACAATTTTGACAAAGAAGATCTCACTAGCATGGGCGTGGCTGACTTTTTCCATGATAATGTTAACTGGTACGGCCCTGGCGGAATAGGCGCGTGTCTCAGTCTTAAAGAGTTTCAAAACTACCACCAGCAACATTGGCTAGTAGCATTCCCAGATCGCAAAGTGCAGGACCTTGATAGTTTATTTGCCGAGGGTGATTTTGTCGGATCTTCAGGCTGGGCTGGCGTTACCTCGCAGCATACCGGACAATACCTTAGTGCTGAGGCTACAGGTAACAGGATCAACTTCAACGGCATGGATTTTTGGCTTCGCCGCGGTGACAAGTTTGTCGAAAACTGGGTCTTTGTTGACATGATTGATCTCTTCGATCAATTTGGTATTGATTTACTGCTTCAAGCAAGAGAGCTTTAGACGCTATGACCGATCATTCCTCCAATAAGCAGCTTATTCTCGATTACTTTGATGCGCTAGAAAATTCTACTGCGGAAGATGTTTCCGACACTATCGATCGATTTGTTGCTGGCGATTACCACTGGTATGGGGTATACCCATTTGAGGAGCAAGAGGATGCTCAGGGTGTGGCTGAGGCCTTCTGGGTACCCTTTCTTAGTGCCTGGTCGCCAGTCCGTCGACGACAGGACATATTTATAGGTGGCACTAGTGAAGTTGATAGCTCAGAGTGGGTGACTAGCATGGGTCACTTTCAGGGTCTCTTCGATAATGATTGGTTGGGTATTCCAGCCACTGGCAAAATGGCTTATTTACGATATGCGGAATTTCACAATATAAAAGACGGCAAGATCGTTCGCAGTAGTTTTTTTTGTGACATTATTGGTGTCATGCATCAAGCCGGCATTAATCCACTATCTACGCAAACAGGCGCCTCTGTTATCGTTCCCGGGCCCAAGACCCATGATGGCATCCAAGTTGCCGACCAATCTCATATGGAATCAGGAAAAACCATGTCGGTACTTAATCAAATGATCGCTGATCTAGATGATCTCAATCATTCGGGCGATGACCGCTATCCACCTGAAGTACTTGAGCGGACATGGCACTCTGACATGAACTGGTATGGGCCTGCGGGCATTGGCTCGACCTTCACTATTCCTCGCTATCAAGAACAGCACTCTTACCCCTTTCGGGAAGGCCTTAAAGACAAAGTTTACAATGGTCACATTTGTCGCTATGCCGAGGGTAGCTATGCCTGCTTTTTTGGCTGGCCCAATTTAACGCATACGCCGGTCGGCGGATTTCTGGGTCTCCCAGGAAATGACTGTCGAGTTGATATGCGCGTCGTGGATGTTTACAGGCGCGAAGGCGACAAGCTCGCTGAGAACTGGGTCATTATTGATTTGCCCTGGTGGCTAAAGCAGCAAGGTATAGACATCTTTGATCGTTGAAAAAATATAACCCCCTAAATGCACCATGAAAAGACTTTAACTATGAAAGGATCTAGACCCTCACAGGCCCCTCTAACGGCTGACAATGACCTGAGTAAAACTGAACAAACCCTGTCGGTGGTCGAGGCCATGGTCGACGGTCTTAATGATCATGATATCGGTAGCATGAGTCGATTTTTTAGCGAGTCGTTTCGCTGGATGGGTAATGCGGGTTGCGGCTATAAGGTTGGCCTACAAGAATTTCAAGAGAATTGGCAGCGCCCATTTCAAGATGCTTTTTCCGATAAAGTGTGTATTGATGAAGCGAGAGTAACGCAGGGCGAATGGTGCGCCGCTTTTGGTCGGCAAGAAGCCATCCACTCTGGCCTCTTTATGGGCATAGAGCCAACCTATCAAAAAGTTGAAATTCGATACATGGACTTCTGGAAAGTGGTTGATGGGAGGATTGAAGATAACTGGGTAATGGTAGATTTTCCGTCAGTTATGCAACAACTGGGCGTAGATCCATTCAATGGCCTTGGTTGGAATCAAAACGACTCTCAATCTAAACCAGTTCAAGTTAATTAATAACTTTTCCTGCAGTATAAAGCCTTACTTTCTTAAATAAAAAAGGGCCCACCAATGACCGCTAGAGGCTTCGGTGCCCCTAACCTGACCTGACCTGACCTGTCGGGGCATTATTATGACTGCCCTTTAAATATGAAGCCCCATTACCAAACAAGCCTTCCAGAGAAGATAGGAAACATAATGCGTGTTGATTTTGCATTCGAAGTACAATACCATCAGGGACTCATTATTGTTAAAACTACGCCCATGACCCTAATTTCTGACACTAATAGCCTCAACGCTTTTATTTTACGACACGGAGAGATGGTGCCGTGCAAGACCGCGTTTATCGATGCTCGAACGCCAGGAAGCGACCAGAAGGAGAATTTTTGTCTCATAGGCGCAGGCGTAGCAGAGAATCCAGATCAAGTAGTGCACATCAATACGCCACATGGATTTGATGTTGGGGCAGCACGCCAGCCAAAAGGCTGTAAAAACTCTCATCATAGCCATGATACAGAAGAGGTATTTGTAGTCCATCAAGGGCAGTGGAAGTTTACCTGGGGAGAGTATGGAGGTGATGGCGAGGCCATTTTGAATAGCGGCGATACGATCTCTATCCCTACGCAATTGTTTCGTGGCTTTGAAAACGTTGGTGACGACAATGGATTTCTACTTAGCGTCCTAGGGCATCTCCCAGATGGAACGCCCGGCAGTGTTACTTGGGCACCCTATGTGTTTGAAAAGGCCAAGCAATTTGGTTTAGTTTTATTAAAAAATGGGCGATTAATAGATACCCATTCTGATCAAGAGATTCCAACTGACCAAGAGCTATACACGCCAGTATCAGGAAAAGAGCTAGACGCTTTTGGAAAATTAACACTGGAAGATATGGGAAAAAACATAAAACGCAACACTGAATACACAAGCTCGGATGCAGGAGGCTTGACTCATGAGCAAGGCGCCTACGAATATGCTGTTATTGGCTGCGAAAGTAATACTGAGAGAATGCCAGATGGTAAGATAACCCGGCTCCATAACTTTCAACTACGACGATTAATGCTTGACTGCGGCGCAACGATCGCAAAACATTGCCGACTGGAGCCAGAAGTTTTGTTTGTGCATCGCGGAATTCTAACAATCTCGTCTGACAAGGGCGTCTTCACTCTCGCTGCTGGTGATTTATTTACCTGTCCAATTGGGCTGTCTAAGAGTTTTTCGAACGCGAGTAATGAGCCAGTAGAGGTGGTGATTGTGCGTGGTGGCGATTATCCTAGTTCAGCGGTATTTGACTGACAATCTAATTTAGCGACGGCTACAACTTACAGGCTAATTCATCATGGATATAATGCAAAACCACTATGATAGCGCTCCTAGAGGCTCCAGGACTAAGGGAGTAGGTATGGTAGGCTTCGATGATGAATTTACGGATATCGTTGACTATATTTTACGGATTACATACCGCATTTGGGAAGGAAAGCAAATAGATCTCTGCTATGACTATTACTCCGATGACTGCCCAGTCTATACAATGGCAGGTATTACTATTGGCGCAGAAGAGGTTACCCAAAATACTCTTATTACCTTAGCCAGCTTTCCCGATAGAACCCTAGGCGCAGAGAATATAATCTGGGGTGGCAACGATACTGATGGATTTCATACTTCTCACCTTATTAAAACGTCGATGACCAATCTGGGTAGCAGTGATATGGGGCCTGCAACAGGTAATCAGGCCACTTTTTTTGTGATAGCTCACTGTGTCGTTAAAGATAATAAAATCATCGAAGAGTGGTTAGTCCGCGACAATTACGCGCTCACTGAACAACTTGGCTTCGATGTTCATGAAGTCGCTGCACAAAAAGCATCTGAACCATCACAAAAAAGACTTGAGGACTGGTATCAGTCTGAACTGAATCGTGTATCTAGCCGTGTAAATCATGAGAGACAGGCTTTTTCAGGATGTAGCTCTAAGGATTCGGAAGGATTCATCAAAGCCCTGATGCAAAATATCTGGAATGCTCGGTTAATAGGGGACGTTTTTCAAAGCTACGCCGAAGATGCCCTACTCCATGGCTCCAGAAACCAAACATTAAAAGGCCATCAGCAAATTACTGCTTTTTATGCGCAATTAATTGGCACCATCACACAATTAAAGTTCTCTTATGATTATTGTTGTTCCATTAAGAACGACAAGGGAGGTACAGACGTTGCTGTTCGATGGACCATAGCAGGTAATCATGGTGGACCTGGGCTCTATGGCGAGCCAACCGGAACCCCTTTGCTGCTTCTCGGCGAGAGTCAATATAGGATCATCGACGGCCTAATCACGGAGGAATGGACTGTATTTGATGAACTATCTCTTTTAGTTCAAATATATCGAGCAAGATTGAGTGTAGACGACTAAATATCACTAAAAAGAAGAAAAGACATGGAACTACAAACATTCGGTCTGATTAATTGGTCAATATTAGGGATCTATTTGGTAGGTAATATAGTCCTGGGAGCGGTTCTTAGTAAAAAAGTTACTAGTGCAGATGATTTTTTTGTTGGTCAGCGAAATATCCCCTGGTGGGCGATTGGTGTCTCGGTTGTAGCTTCTTACGTGAGTGCCCTGTCCTTTCTTGGAGGCCCTGCCTGGTCGTACACTGAGGGATTGAGTGTTATTGCCATTCACCTCAATTATCCGATCGTTATTTTTATCGTTATTGCCTTTTTTCTACCGTTTTTCTTTAACAGTGGTGTTGCGTCAATATACGACTATTTAGAGCGACGCTTTGGCGCGACGTCTCGAAGTGTTATCGCTATTATCTTCTTAGTGTCTCAGTGCTTAACCTCCGCAGCCATATTGTATGCAACAGCACTCGTACTTGAATTCATTACTGGCATGCCCGTCGTTTATGCCATCATCATTATTACCGTTATCGCACTCATTTACACCATAATGGGCGGATTGGCCGCAGTGATTTGGACAGACGTTGTTCAGGCATTTATATTATTAGTTGGCGCACTGATCATTACCGTATCTCTAATCAACAATCTCAGTCTTCCTTTGGGCGAAACACTTGCGTTACTAAAGGCTGAGGGTAAAACAGATCCTTTGAACTTTAGTTTCGACTCAACTCAAGTGAGCACAGTTTGGACAGGCGTTATTGCCATGGCTCTATTCCACATAACCGTGTATGGCGCTAACCAGATGATGGTGCAACGCACCTTAGCGTCAAAGAATATTGGCGATGCAAAAAAATCTTTCCTAATGATGGGATATCTCGCCATCTTTATATATTTCCTGTTTTTCCTACTTGGTATTCTGTTCTACAGTTACTACAGTGGTCGCGAATTTGAGAACGGCAACATAATCATTCTGCAATTCGCCTCAACGCTAGCCATTCCAGGTTTAATGGGAATTATTGCCGCCGCAGTAATAGCTGCATCCATGTCTAGCCTCGACTCAGCGTTTAATTCTATGTCGACTGTAACAACCATCGACTTCTACCAAAAGTACGTAAAAACTAATGCTAGCCAAGAGCATTATCTTTTAGTCTCGCGACTATTTACAGTTTTCTGGGCTCTAGCTATTATCATTCCAGCCTTTATGTACACTAAAAGCAGCGGCTCCGTGCTAGAGACACTGAGTAAGGTAGGTTCGTATTTTGTAGGCGCTAAATTAGCAATGTTTGGTCTTGGTTTTTTCTCCAAACATACTACTGAAAAAGGTCTGCTGACAGGTGTAGTAATGGGTTTTGTCGTTCTCTGGTGGGTTGCCACCAATACCGATATCGCCTGGCCTTGGTATTGCGCTATTGGTGGTATTGTTAATATAACAGTGTCTATTAGCGCTAGTTTAATCATCGATGGACGCCAGACTGAGCACTCAAGGTACAGTATTCAGGGGCAGAAAAAATATTTTGCAGACAACAATCTCCCCGAAACAGACAACGGATGGTTTCTCGTTCCCGGACGAATCGATAAGCAAAGCTATTGGTTGCTGCTATTTTTTGTCGGCTCTATTGCCGGCTTATATTTATTTAACCAATTAATCTGAGAGAATACAGATGAGTAAAATACTAACTAGCCACGTAGGTTCACTACCTAGAACTCAAGAAGTCGTTGATTACATATTTGCCAGAGAAAATGAACAGCCATATGATCAGCAGAAATTCGATGACTGTATGACTTCCAGTGTTCTAGACACGGTAGAGAAACAAAAACAGGCAGGTATTGATATTGTTAGCGATGGTGAAACATCTAAAATATCCTATGCCACCTATGTGAAAGATCGATATAGCGGATTTTCAGGCGACAGTCCTCGCAATCCTCCTAAAGATCTGACACTTTTCCCAGGCTTTCTCAAAAGACTTGCCGATGATGGCGGGACGCCACAATATGCTAGGCCAATGTGCAACGGTGAAGTTAAATCAAAAGGTCAGGGAGAGCTGCAAAAAGATATCTCTAATTTAAAGACCGCAATGGCTGCAAATGGAATAGAGAGAGGCTTTATGAATGCCGCATCACCCGGCGTTATCTCTTTATTTTTACAAAACAACCATTACGCAACGAGGGATGCTTATCTAGCAGCTCTAGCAGATGCGATGCGTGAGGAGTACGAAACTATTGTGGCGTCCGGATTAGACTTGCAATTAGACTGTCCTGACTTAGCTCTTTCTAGGCACATGTTATTTAATCATTTATCAGATTCAGAGTTTATAAAGATTGCTGATTCACACGTGGAAGCACTCAACCACGCGCTTAAGAACATACCGGAGGAGAAGGTCAGAGTCCATATTTGCTGGGGCAACTATGAAGGCCCTCACTGTTGTGATATTGACATGAGTAAAGTGTTTACAACTTTAATGAAGACAAAGGCTCAATATATGCTGTTTGAAACGTCTAACCCACGCCATGCTCATGAATGGACAGTTTTTCGAGATCGTAAAAATGAAATCCCCGATAATAAAATACTAGTCCCCGGGGTGGTAGATACCACTACTAATTTTGTGGAACATCCTGAACTAGTCGCTGAGCGTATTCAAAAGTTTGTCGATATCGTTGGCTCGGAAAGAGTAATAGCAGGATCGGACTGTGGATTTGGCACTTTTGCTGGTTTTGGTGCGGTAGATCCAGACATTGCATTTGCTAAATTGAAATCACTGTCTGAGGGCGCAGCACTTGTAAGCGGTCGTATGTGAGGTAGGGACTTATAGCAAGCACTATTCTACTCACATTAAGTTTAATCAAACCACAGTAAGGCAATATCATGAGTAATTCTAACAGCCCTATAATTTCTAAAATGTTCTCTCTTGCTGGAAAGATCGCTTTAGTGACAGGCGCGGGCAAGGGTATTGGTCGAGCCTGCGCCATACTGCTTGCTGAGGCCGGCGCCAGCGTTATTGCCGTCAGCCGAACCGATTCTGACCTACATGAATTACATCAACTGTACGGTGATAGTATTAAAACATGGACACTAGATATCACTAATGATGAATTTCTAAAACGCATTGCAGTCTTGGAGAGACTGGACATTTTAGTCAACAATGTCGGTACTAATAAACCGGAGCCATTTGTCGATGTAACTGAGCAGACCTTAGACCTGATGCTAACATTCAATGTTCGTTCTGCCTTTTTGACCGCGCAAGCTGCAGCTAAAATAATGACTAAACAGGCCTCTGGGTCTATTATTCAGATGTCATCACAAATGGGGCATATTGGCGCCGCTAACCGCACTGTCTATTGCATGACAAAACACGCCATCGAAGGTCTTACTAAAGCCATGGCAGTGGAGCTAGCGCCAAGTAATGTTCGCGTCAATTCAGTTGCTCCGACTTTTATTGAAACGCCTCTAACCGCCCCAATGTTCGAAAATGAGGGTTTTAAGCAGGACGTTTTGGGTAAAATCCCCCTCGACAGAATAGGAACCGTTGAAGATGTAGCAGCGGCAGTACTTTATCTTGCCAGCTCTTCATCGAACATGGTGACCGGTCATAGTCTGCGGGTGGATGGTGGCTGGACCGCCCTTTAGAGTTAGCACTGCCAGCGCACTGTAAGACGGACGGATACACTGGATGCTAAGACATCCAATCACTAGTAAGTAGTACTTTTTAAACCGACCTCAATCTCAGAACCCGGTCGATTCTATTTCTCAACACAGTTTATACCGGGGACTTTTAGTTACCGCTCACATGCAAACTGGTAAGTTGACACCTATATTTATGCCTCAGTATTATTTTACTGAGATCCATAACGTTTTACTCGCAAATCCGCCTGAGCTTTGTGGCCCGCAAACCCTTCCAAATCACAGAGCCTGGAGCAATACTCGCCGATTTCGACAGTCGCTTCTTTGCTAACCCGTTGATAAGTGCATGTTTTAATAAACTTACCCACCCAAAGACCACCAGTATACCGGGCTGCTTTGTTTGTCGGTAAGGTATGGTTAGTCCCTATGACTTTGTCCCCGTAAGCAACATTCGTTTCTGGCCCAAGAAATAGTGCGCCAAAATTAGTCATATTATTTAAGAAATACTTCGGATCTTTGGTCATTACCTGAACATGCTCGAATGCCAAATCATCAGCTACTTCAAGCATTTCTTCATAGGTATCGCAAACAATAATTTGCCCATAATCCCGCCAAGCTTGCCCAGCTATTTCAGCCGTCTCAAGCGTTTCTAGCTGCCGTTCAACCTCAATGACAGTTGCATTTGCAAATGCTTCACTATTGGTCAGCAAAAATGCTGGTGAATTAACCCCATGCTCGGCCTGTCCTAAAAGATCAGTTGCCGCTATTTCGGGATCACAAGCAAACTCGTCAGCAATAATAAGCGTCTCTGTTGGGCCGGCAAGTAAATCGATACCGACTCGACCAAAGAGCTGGCGCTTAGCCTCCGCCACGTAAGCATTACCCGGACCCACAATCATATCGACTGCCAAGATAGTCTCTGTGCCCAACGCCATGGCTCCCACTGCCTGAACCCCCCCAAAGCAATATATTTCATCAGCTCCAGCTAGTGCCATGGTAGCCACGATTGCGGGATTAGGCTTACCTTTAAACGGTGGTGCGCATGCAATGACACGCTTAACCCCTGCTACTTTGGCTGTCGCTACGCTCATATGGGCAGACGCCACAAGAGGATACTTTCCTCCAGGGATATAACAACCAACGCTGTTCATGGGTATATGCTTATGCCCGAGAACCACACCAGGGCGCGTTTCTACCTCAACATTTTTCATAGAATCGAGCTGTATGCGTGCAAAATTTTTCACCTGCTCCTGGGCAAACTTAATGTCATGTAACGTGCTTTCCGGCAGACTATTAATACAGGCCTGTATTTCATCATCAGACAAACGGAAGCTTGGAGGGGACCAGCTATCCAATTTAGCTGACATCTCACGAACATGAGTATCACCCTGGTCGGTAATGCCTTGCAAAATATCTTCCACAACCTCTCGAACCTTATTACTAGCTTCGCGGCTCTGCTGTTCTGAAATACCTTTTTTTAAGATTGTTATCATTGCGGGATTCTCCACTCCATATTTATGCTACTGAACGTATTTATAAGATATTATTAACAATTGACTTCGAAGTCAATTGTTAATAATATTGTGTACTTCCTAGCACTAATATTATGTGTACATCCAGATTAATTAAGTAGTCCATACCTTCCTACTGATTCTTAGTTGAATGAGTATATGCTAGTGATCAACGCCCTGTTGCCATATTGAAATCACTTTTGATATGGCATGAAAGTCTCACGATTAATGTTACTTAAGAAGTGAATATGAATAGCCATCCGTTTCGCTTTATCGATGCGCACCATCACCTATGGGATTTGGAAGCCTGCGACTATCCTTGGTTAATGGCTAAAGGGGGGCAACGATTTTTTGGAGACCCTAGCCCCATCCAAAAGAACTATCTCGTTAGTGATTTTCTCAATGAGTCTACCCAATACTGCCCTGAGAAGTCCGTACATATCCAAGTGGGTACAAGTAAGCATGATAGCCTTAAAGAAACACAATGGCTTCAACAGCAAAGCCCCGTTCCCAACGCCATTGTTGCCTTTTGCGATTTGAGTGCTGAAAACTATCAGCAGCAAATCGACGCCCAAAAAGCCTATTCAAAAGTGAATGGTGTTCGTCAAATTATCGGACGCCACACCAATGAAGACGGTAAACATGGTAGCCATACATTACTCGTAAACGCTAATTGGCGTAAGGCCATGGTCTATCTTACGGAGCAAGGCTTAAGTTTTGATTTACAAATGATCCCTCCACAAATCGATGCGGTATATAAAGCATTACAAACCATACCCAATGTAAAGATTGCCCTATGCCACGGCGGGTCGCCCTGGGACCAATCTCCATCAGGGCTGGATAGTTGGCAAGCTGGTTTAAAGAAGTTGTCCACGCTACCCAATGTTTGTTGCAAAGTATCTGGTTTAGGTATGTTCAATAACCATTGGCGTGACCAGGATTTAGTATCACTGATTGAACGCATCATCGATACGTTTGGCCCCGAAAAAACTATGTTCGGCTCTAACTTTCCTGTCGACAAACTTTATCGTAGCTACGATAACTACTGGGATTGTTATCGATCGGCTGTTAAACGGTATTCTTGTTTAGAGCAGCATCAAATGTTTTATCAAACCGCTAGCAACTTTTACCAAATGGACTAACTCTATTACGTCGAGGCCCAGCAAGGCATCGCTGTATATCGTTGCGATAATAGCTAGAGCTTAACTTAAACTGTAAAGGAAAGGGCTTAGTAAAAAATCTATCGCGGTTAATATATGTATGTTGAGGATGCTTTTGTGTATACCGGATTGTCTAACCTACCTGTGTAATTGCAAGATTACGCGAGTAAATCAACGGTTTATATGGAACGATGGCGCCCGGGTGCTCTCCCACCAGCACTACCGCCAGGCAGGGCTGCAAGCTGTATAACTAGTCAAGACACGCATCCTCCGCAATAACCTTTTGTCGCACGGCCAAAGCGGCGGCCTTGCCATCAATAATAGTTGCAGTTGTATCAGCAATCTTCGCTGCTGACCATGGCGGATATAGCCGGAGGTTACTTAGCCGACGACCAACCATAGGCCGACATCATAATATCGAAGATCAGGTTCTGTTCAATCACGCCTCGAACGCCCTCCGCGCCCGCGCCGGCGGCATAAAGCGCAACGTCCTCACCTCCGTGAGTCTCTCTGTTAGACACAGACCCATCAATTCCTATCGCACGCCTAGAGAAAAGTGTTTGAGCGACTGAATCGACGCCGAGAGAAGGGTCTTGCCGCGGCAAACTGGTTATTGCGCCACGACCGTTTGCATACTGCACCGTTCGATACGTATTGCCGTCTTCGGCCCGCGCCGGTTCGGCGTTCGGTTTTCCCGTTTTGTCGTTCTCTACGACCAAGTCCAAGATCGGATTTCCGCGGGTAGGATACCCGCCAATCGTGAATACATGCGAGTGATCGGCCGTAACCAGTATGAGTGTATTATCGAGATCGACTTTCTTTAATGCCGTTTCCACAGCGCGGGCGAAGGCCTGCGTCTCCAGCATTGCGTAGGCCGGTCTGCCAATATGGTGGCCATGGTCGATGCGGCCGCCCTCAACCAGAAGAAAATAACCGTTCGACCTCGCGGCCAAACGGTCGATGGCTGCCGCTGTCATTTGAGACAACGTCGGCTCAGTCATATCATCTCCACGTCGGGCGACGTAGGTCATGTGCGACTGAGAGAAAAGACCAAGAACCTGCTGGTCCGACCGGATATCGTCAAGTGCTGCGGCATTGTCAATAAAGCTTCGCGACGGGTCGCCTGCAAGCCAGGTGCTGACAAGATCGTCGTCCCCAGTGCGCCGTGAACCGCCAAGGTCGGTGCCATAGAATTCCTTACGGCCACCGCCCATAACAATGTCCAGGCCACCGTCCAGTTCAGAGTTCAGTAGTTGCCAGGCAATATCGCGACAACCCAGCGCCTGATCATCCACGGGCAGGTATTTGTCGCTTTCCCAATCGCGTTCAGGGGCATGGGCATATAAACTCGCTGGTGTAGCATGCGTTACTCGTGCGGTCGTCACGATGCCAACACTTTTGCCACGTCGCTTTGCGATTTCGCCGATTGACTGCAAAGGGTACTGGAGAGCATCATCGCAATTGCGCCGACTGGCTTCAGGTCCGATGCCAATGACGCCAGCCTTGGTCTTTGTACCACTGAAAATCGCTGTTGCTGTGCCAGCAGAGTCGGAGACTTGCTGGTTAGTGTTATAGGTCTTGACCAGAGCCACTTGGTCGAAGAGCTCGAACGGCAAGACATGCTCTTCACCGCTCACGCCCTGCGACTGACCATCAAAGATACGCGCTGCAGTTACAGTGGAAACTCCCATGCCGTCACCTATAAACAAGATGATGTTTTCCGCACGATCGCCCTGAACCTGATTGGGTAGCAATAATGCGTATCCGACAAGAGATGTGGCAAACAGAGCAAAAACTATAGTATTCCGACGCGCCCGGTACTTAAGCCTTTGCACGGCATTATCTGATTTCATATTGAACTCCAGTTGAGTAAAGGAATATGTTGACAACTTTAGGCTTCAGTCAGCTATGAAGGGACCTAGCAGTAACATAAAAGTGAGGCTTAGATAAAATTGCAACCGAGGCCCACGAGGAACGTATCTTGATTCTGGGCTTTCCACTATTCGATGTCCAATACCATGTATAAATCCGCTGATTTGGCTCCAGTGAATGAGGCCATTGAAATCAGCTCTGATGTCTAGCTTTCCTGCTTTACAGGACTAGGATAGCCCAGAGCCAGAGCCATAGCCCTCGTATAGCGTAATGACGACATACGAGGGCGACAGCGTCTAGCCTAGTATCTGTAAGAAAGTTTCACACCGACATTCCGCGGAAAGGCGTAACTACCTTGTACCAGGTCGTCGCTGCCTGTGTTGGTTCGCGAAAGTACGACCTCATCCTCGATATTCTCAATAAAACCGGATATCGACAATTTTTCGTCTGCCGACGTCCAGGTTAAGCGCAAATCTGTCTTGGTATATGCATCCTGGACTTGCGTGGAATAGAGAGAAACGTCGTCCGTGTTATAACTGTCCGAATAATAAAACTGAAGATACGTTGTCAGCACACCGGAGCTACCCATGTCATGATCGTATGCGGCAGTCAGACCCATTGTGGTATCGGGTGACCACCCTGGCGTCGTTCCATCCAAACGAACAAAGCCCTTGAGCGGGTTCCCGTCCGCATCAACAGTCGATTTTGCCTTGACGCCGTCGAACAACTGGAACGGATTCTTCACTCCGAACTTACCGAATTCAGCATCCATGACTGAGGCATTGGCAGTAATCGTCAATGCTTCCGACGCTAGCCAGATGAGTTCGATCTCAACGCCATTGACGGCGATATCGCCACCATTGAGCGTGATCGTTGACCAACTTCCGCTTGCGCCTTGTTCCCCCGGAACGAAGATCAGTTCCTGTGCCGTCAGGTTGGTATAGTCGTTACGGTAGAGTGCCCCATTGATCTGTACTTTGTTGTCGGCCCAGCGAGTTTTAAATCCTATTTCGATGGCTTCCGAATCCTGCTGGCCAAAGGTCGAACAATTACTATTCAGGCCGCCGGAGAGGAAACCGTTTGAACTATTTGCATAGAGCATCCTATCGTCGTCCATATCCCATTCAACTCCCGCGCGCCAGGTGACCTTGTCATAGACAACCTTAGTCGCACAAGAAGGTTCGGCGGGATATACATAAACGTCTAGAGGGCGACCAACTAATCCGTAGCCGTACGGCGCATCGTCCTTATCAAAGACCGAATTACCCTTATGCACTTCACTGCGCTTCGTTTCCTTATTATGACGAACGCCACCGATCAGTCGGAAATCGTCCTTAATGGACCATGCGGCCTGCCCAAATACACCCTCGGTAATCGTGTCGATATGCTGGTATTTGGATTCGTCGTCAAAGTCTCCACCACCATAAACGTCAATCAGCGCAGTCGGATGATATGTTGTAATCGCATTGCCCGCATCGTCATATCCCTTAATCGTGTGATCGGCGTATGAAAAGGTGTCGAAATCTCCAGAACCCACCACAATCGCATCATCAGAATAATAGCCACCTAGTGTCCACTCCAAGATTTCATTGTCAGTTGACATGAGCTGGATTTCCTGGGTGAAGGATTCCGTTAACTCGTCGAAGTAACCCTGAGCGCCGGGGCTGCCGTTCATGCTACCTTTAGTATAGGCGCTTTCGAAATCGGTATACGAAGTGATCGACCTAATGGCCACTGACCCTCTATCCCAGGTGACATCGACCGTCATATTATCCGACGTCACATCGCGAAAAGAATCCCAGGCGTAATTCACCACAAAAGGTCTATCGAAAGCCGAGTCAATACCGAGAGAACCCTCTTTCGGGTTTGTACAATCGATTTCAGTCCCCACCATGTCCGTAACTCCCGTAGAATTCACAGGCACACATAGCCCCTCAGCAGCCCAAACTCCCTCTGATGTGCCACCATCACTTAGAGTAGTGTATCGGGCAATCACTTCCACATCATCACTTGGAGCCCAATAAGCTGATAACCGGGCACCTTGCTGATCGATGGCGCCCATATTCCCGCCCATTCCGATGTTTTTGATATGGCCATCACTGGAAGCAGTAACACCAGCCAGTCGAAATGCTAAGGTATCACTGATGGGTGCGTTCACGAACATCTCGCTGCGTTTCTTGTTGAAGCTCGAAGCCGTTACGTCCACACCAACATCAAGCGCTTCGGTAGATGCTCGGTTCGTATACATATTTACGGCGCCTGCAAACGTATTGCGCCCATAGAGAGTGCCCTGAGGACCCTTCAAAATCTCCATGCGCTCCACATCGAAGTAACCGAGTCTTTGTTGGGCGGCACGAGTTTGGTATACGCCGTCGATAAATGCTCCAGCGATTGACGAATTATCTCGATAGGTGTTGTTAGAATTAGCGCCACGAATAGCAATCTTCGAATCTGTACCGATATGTCCGTAGGTTACCCCTGGCGTAACAAACTCGAGACGTGAAATATCAAGTATGCCTGCATTTTTGATGGCTGCCTCGTCGAGTGCAGTGACCGAAACTCCTACGTCCTGCAGATTTTGTTCCCGCTTCTGTGCTGTGACAATAATTTCATTAAGCTCCTCTGCCCCAACACTACAGGGAACCAAAAGGACCGCTAGCAACAATGAATGTAGGCCCAACGGTTTTAAAAAGTTATCTTTTGTCATGGTTATCTCCCAAGTATGTTTTAAAAAAACCACTAATCAAGCTATTGTTAGCTGCGCAAAATCCCACCAGAAATCCCACTAGCTAAAAATATCATTCCATTTACAATATCAAAGGTCCAGTGTTAGGTCAACAACTAAACGACTTCGAAGTCAACTATTAATAGTATGGGTTTGACCCGTTTTGACTAAGACGGATTAGAAGATCGCGCAATGATAACAATCTTGAAAAAAGGTATCCCCCAATTCATCCATCAACAAGGCTAATGAACTGACGTAAATAGATTTACTTCTTATAGGTCTCTCTAGCGGTAACTGAAATTGGGCACTGCTCTACAACAGCGCTAATTTCTGTTTGAATATGTCGCTCAACCGTAGGTTTCATAGAGCCACCGTCAGGCTCACCCCAACGAATAGAAACTTCTGTACCCGGCGCTGCAACCGCCTCATCCAGAAGTGCCAATGAAATCCACCCACTTACATTTGAGGTGTAGACTGGATAGTGTGAGATACCGACAGATTTACCATTCTTAGTGACTTCGAAGTCGTTTAGTTGTTGACCCTGAGACTCATGGATATTCGCGACATCAGCACCCTGATAGTTTGCTAGAGTTTTATCGCTGGGTCGTTTGATGTTGGTGACACAAACTGACATATTTTTTCCTTATAGTCTGGGACTTCAATTACCCAAAGAATAGAGAAAAATAAACTTTAAAGCTTGCGCAGAATACACATATAGGTATAAGTTATCTCTATATCCTTAGAGATGAGCATGATGAATAATCTAATTAATATCCAACATTTACAATCTATTACTGCTATAATTAAATCTGGAAGCATAAGTAAAGCTGCCGATCTTATTCATTTGTCTCAGTCTGCCGTATCCCAGTCCCTACAAAAGTTAGAACGCCAATTAAAAGGAAAACTATTTACTCGGGGGGCCAAAGGGGTAGTACCAACGCCCCTTGGAATCGTCTTTATTGGTCGCATAGAACAGGCCCTGTTGCGACTCCAGCTTATGGAATCTGTCGTCGCAAAGGAAAACGTTAGTCACCATTTCCAGCGGTATCTCACTGGTAGCCAGCTGGCGGCTTTGATTCATGTAGTAGCGCAAGGCTCGTTTAGACGTGCGGCCCAACAGCTAAATTTAACCCAACCGACCATACATCGCACAGTAGCCAACCTAGAGAGCCTGGTCGGCCAGAAACTATTTAGTCGTTCAGCTTTTGGCGTTGAACCTACCTGGCAGGCCCGACAACTAGCCCGTCACAGCGGATTGTTTTTAAGGGAGGTTGAAAATGCTTATGAAGTTGCTCGAAATCTTATGGGCAGCCATAGCGGTAAGCTAGTGATTGGTGCGCTGCCTCTGGCACGCTCAACAATGATTCCAGTAGCCGTAACTCAATTGCTACAAACCTACCCCAAAGCTCAGATTCAGATTATTGATGGTCCCTATGATGAACAATTTAAAGGGTTGCTCCGCGGGAGTATCGATGTGATTGTGGGGGCACTGCGCGATGCTAGCCAACACTATGAAATTCAACAGAGCATACTGTTCACTGAACCTCTTAATATTGTCGTCAAACAGGGACACTCACTATTTCAACATCAAGGCAGAATAACAGCGCACCTCTTGGCTGAACTGGACTGGGTTGCCCCCAGACACAACACCCCAGCGAGATCAGCCTTCAATGATTTTTTTAAGCGAGAGGGGCTAGTCATCCCAGAGCATGTTATCGAGTGCAGTTCACTGGTTGCCATTAGAGGCCTGCTGATGAATAGCAACCGAGCCGCAATTTTGTCCGCAAGGCAAGTGGAATTGGAAGTTGCGAGTTCACAACTGGCGGTATTACCCTACCCCCTAATAGGGACTGAACGCAGCATTGGCGTCACCACCTTACGCGGTTGGCAACCCACCGAGATCCAATCGCGATTTGTGGCCCTGCTGCAAGAAGGGCAATAACTAACACACTAAACCATATGAGTGATTCGTTTTTTTGGCCTTAATCTCATGGCGTTTATTAATTTTTCTATACGAGCTCACCATTTCTCGATTATCTTCTCCAGCACCTTAAGCTCTGCCATCTTTGCTGGCCTTGCGGCACGAATTGCTCTTGTTTCACATCCGTGTTTAGTATTAGCTGCTATGACGCAGATAGCGGAGTAAATTTAGCTAAGTCATTGATTTGTAATGGTGCCCGGGGCCGGACTTGAACCGGCACAGTGTTTCCACCGACGGATTTTAAGTCCGTTGCGTCTACCAATTTCGCCACCCGGGCATACTGAAGGGGGCATTCTACAGATTGAAACTTTGCGCT
>Ga0257121_1001032_pt1 | contig 21925 bp, 23 predicted proteins | sample SI106_100metaG_FD_190180 | JGI IMG/M metagenome (GOLD analysis project Ga0257121, IMG submission 190180) | Marine microbial communities from Saanich Inlet, British Columbia, Canada - SI106_100 | ecosystem: Environmental > Aquatic > Marine > Inlet | place: Canada: British Columbia | collected... | reverse complement strand
AACTATTATTAATTGTAAGATCTAATGTTACCGTACTATCACATCCATTTAATCCTGTATAAACATTCGTATACATACCTGTTGAATCATATGTCATACCATCCCAATCAAAAGAATCACATGCTGTTACCGTTACTGTTGATGAAGAACTATTATTAATTGTAAGATCTAATGTTACCGTACTATCACATCCATTTAAATCCGTATAAACATTTGTATACATACCTGTTGAATCATATGTCATACCATCCCAATCAAAAGAATCACATGCTGTTACCGTTACTGTTAACATAGCGTCACAACAAATAATAAGTGAAAAAGATTGAACATCAGTATGGCCCAATTCAGAAGTAATAGTTGTTGTGAAATTTAATAGCGAAGTATTTGGATTAACAAATAAATTAGTAAATGTAGCATTAGAAACATATCCATTAGTAGTTGAATTACCATCTGAAGGACTTGTAGCAACAACATGAACGCCTCCTCCACTATTATTCATAACACTAAATGTTCCTAAAATAACTCCAGCAGAATCAACAGATTCAACTTCAAAATCATCTAAACTAATTATAGAACTTAAAATTAAATTTGAGTTTACATTACTACCACTTGTAAAAAGTACATTTGCTGAACCAACAATATCCCCAACACTTAATCCTTGAATATCAAATGAACCACCATCTGAAACAAAAACTGCTGAATCTATATCAGCCTCACCTGCGTCTTGGCTAACATCAATACTTAAATCTGTTAAAGTATTACATGTATTGTCTGATATTGTAACAGATACAGTTGGAGAAAAATCAATACAAGACATGTAATGTGTTAAGGTTTGACTATCAACTTCACCTAGTTCAGATGTAATTGTTGAAGAAAAATTTAAAACACCGCTATTTGGATTATTGAAAACTCCAACAAAAGTTACATTAGAAGAATTTCCACTTGTAAGCGAATTATTATCACCAGGACTTGTAGCAGTAATACTAACCCCTCCTAAAGATAAATTTTCAATTAAAAAGGTATTAGCTAGAGAATCAGATACAATGGCTGTGGTTCCAGTTAATGAGCTTACAAATAAATCTGTAGAGTAAGAAACTAAACTATTAGTAAATGTTGCAGAACCAATATTATCACCAATATTCATTGAAGATAATGTAAATGATCCGCCATCTGAAACAAATAAAGCAGTTGCCATATCTGTCTCACCTGCATCTTGACTTACATTAATACTTAAGTCTGATAAACTTCCACAAATATTATTTGATAAAGAAGTTGTTACTGTAGGAGAAAAATCAGAACATGACATCAATAGATTTATAGATTGATGATCAACCTGCCCAATTTCTGATGTAATCATTGAGGTAAACGCTAAAACTCCAACATTAGTATTGTAATAAATATTATTAAAAGTTACTGAAGATGAATTTCCATTAGTAGTATAATTATTATCGCCAGGACTTGTAGCGCTAACACTAACACCTCCTCCACTTAAATTCTCAATTAGAAAAGAGTTTCCATAAGATCCGGTAACCACTGCAGAACTACTAGTTACAGAGCTTACAAATAAATCAGTTGTATATGTATTTGATGTGGTTGTGACTGTTGCATAACCTATCATATTACCAACATTTAAAGATGATAAATTAAAAGAACCTCCATCAGTTAAAAACAAAGAAGATGACATGTCTATTTCTCCAGAATCTTGACTAACATCAATAGTAACATCTGTTAAAAGTCCACAATTATTATTAGATAAAGTTATATTAACCGAAGGAGAAAAATCAGCACAAGACATAAATTGAACTAAAGATTGACTATCAACATCACCTAATTCAGAAGTGATAATAGATGAAAATGTTAAAACTGAAACTGAAGGATTGTTAAATAGATTAACAAATGTAGCATTAGATGTAAAACCTCCAGTAATTGAATTACCATCACCAGGACTAGACGCAGTTATCTCAATACCTCCACTAGATAAATTACGAAGCGTAAATGATCCTAATACTCCACTACCATCAATAGAAAGTACAATTGTACTATATGAAGAGGTGGCTCCAACAATTAGGGTCGAGTTAATAGTTGTTCCACCAGATAAGGTCATATCAGCAGTTCCTAATGTATCTCCTGTAGTTAGATTTGATAAATCTAGAGAACCTGCATCTGAAGTAAAAACAGAATTTGAAATATCAGTCTCTCCAGCATCTTGACTAACATCAATGCTAAGATCTGATAATTGTCCGCAATTAAGGTTTGATAAATTTACACCAACTGTTGGTGAAAAGTTTTGCCCATAACTATGTAAGCTTATGAGTGATATAATTAATAAGAATGATAGATTCTTAAAAAAATTTAAATTGTAGTTTTTTTTCATAATATACTTGTTACGTTAAATTATAGCTATTCCTTTCCAAAAAATAACAGAAAGACAAATTTATTAAAAAAATAATTCTGATGCAAGTATTATTATTGAAATAATCTAGAATATGACACTACACTATTTTATTAAAAATATATAGATAGATCAAAAATACTTATAAATTCAAAGAAAAAATAAAGAAAGTTGCCCGACTAGGGCTCGAACCTAGACTCTTCTGCACCAAAAACAGACGTGTTGCCAGTTACACCATCGGGCATATTATTACAGTCGGCAAAAATAATAATAAATAGTTACTAGCAAAAAAAAAGCAATTATTTCCTTTAACGTGATTTATTATAAACAATATAAGTTAAAATTTATAAATTCGCATTCACATTAACTCCAAATAATTAAATAATGGAATCATTTAAAAAACTAAACAATATTACAGGTTGGTTTGTATTTGCCATCGCGTCATTTGTATATTTATCTACAATTGAACCAACAGTAAGTTTCTGGGATTGTGGCGAATATATCGCAACAGCTTATAAACTAGAGGTAGGCCATCCTCCTGGGGCTCCATTATTTCAATTATTAGGTAGATTATTCTCTTTATTTGCAGAGCCAGGAACTAGTCAGGTAGCAGTTGCTGTAAATATATTATCAGCACTCTGCAGTTCATTTACTATCTTATTTCTTTTTTGGACAATTACTGCATTTGGGAGAAAACTTTATTCTCAAAAAAGTGAAAAAAAACAAGACCCAGTTCGCATGATTGCAATTCTTGCTGCTGGTGTAATCGGAGCTTTAACATATACTTTTTCTGATTCTTTTTGGTTCTCTGCTGTTGAAGGAGAGGTTTACGCAATGTCCTCATTCTTTACTGCAATCACATTTTGGTGTATATTAAAATGGGAAGAAGAAGCTGATAAACCCTCATCTAGCAGATGGTTAGTTTTAATCGCCTATCTAATTGGGTTATCTATTGGTGTCCACCTATTAAGTTTACTAACAATCCCTGCAATGGGAATGATTTATTACTATAAAAAACACAAACACACTACAAGTGGTGCAATATTAGCATTCACAGTATCAATGGCTATTCTTGGATTTGTACAGGTATTTATTATTAATTATGCAATAAGTTTTATAACAGGATTCGAATTATTCTTTGTTAATTATATTGGATTACCTTTCAATTCTGGGACAATAATATATTTTGTTTCAATAATAGCTTTAGTTACTTTTGGACTTAAATTTACTAGAAAACATAACTTCCCAATTTGGAATAACGTGATTCTCTCTTTTATGATGTTATTAATTGGATATTCTTCTTTTGCAGTTTTAGTTGTAAGATCAAATGCAAACCCTCCAATTGATGAAAATAACCCAGAAGATGCAGTGAGCTTATTATCTTATCTTAAAAGAGAACAGTATGGAAGCTGGCCAATTGTTTATGGTAGATATTTTAATGCTAAACTACAAGCTGATGACGCTTCAACTGCAGATAACGAGTCATATAATGATATAGACCCTGTATACCAAAAAGGGTATCTAGTAATAGGAAAGAATAAAAAAGAGAAACAATTTACATCTAAAGAACGTGCCGAAAAATATATAAGCAACAAAAAAGGTTCTTTTGATTTAAAAGATAGGTACCTTATGATTGATGATGGTAAAGATAAAGTTCCTAATTATTCTTCAAAAGACAAAACAATTTTCCCAAGGATGTGGAGTAATACACAAGCCAGACATGTTAAAGGTTATCAAAAATGGGCAGGCTTATCCAAAAATACTGATTGGAGCAAGTCAACAAAGAAGCCTAGCTTTAGACAAAATCTTAAATTCTTTTTTAGCTATCAAATTGGATGGTCGTACGTAAGATATTTTATGTGGAATTTTGCTGGTAGACAAAATGATTATATGAATATGGATGGTAATTCATTAAATGGAAATTGGGAAAGTGGAATCTCATTTATTGATAATGCCAGATTAGGAAAGCCTTCCGATACTTTAGCGCCTGAACACCTTAAAAACAACAAGGCAAAAAATCATTATTATTTTCTTCCATTATTACTTGGTCTAATTGGCATGTTCTTTCATTTTATCAAAAAATCTAAAGATGCAATGGTAGTTATGCTATTCTTCTTATTCACTGGAATACTAATAATTATATATCTAAATGTTGTGCCTTTTCAACCCAGAGAAAGGGATTATGCATATGTAGGCTCTTTTTATGCTTTCTCTATATGGGTTGGTTTAGGATTATTAGGTATTTATGAATTCCTGAAAAATATAACCAATTCTAAGAATAGCATTGTAGCAGCAACTGTCATATCTATGTTAATGGCCCCAATTTTAATGGCTTCTGAAAACTGGGATGATCATGATAGATCTGGAAGAACTACTGCATTAGAAGTAGCTAAAAACTATTTAAACTCTTGCGCTAAAAATGCAATTTTATTTACTAATGGTGATAATGATACATTCCCGTTATGGTATGCCCAAGAAGTTGAAGGAATTCGTACCGATATTAAAGTTGTTAATTTATCACTCTTTAATACGGATTGGTATATTGATCAAATGAAAAGAGCTTCATATGACGCCGCTCCAATACCATCATCTTTAGAACACGATGATTATAGAAAAGGAACAAGAGACTATACGCCTATACAAGAAAAATTTACAGAATTTAAAGAGGTACGTCAAGTCGTTGAATTTATAAATAGCAAAAACCCTAAGGCAATGCTTAACACTCGTGGTGGATTAATAAATTATTGCCCAACCAGAAAACTAAAACTTAGTGTAAATAAGGATAAAGCTAAAGAGTTTGTTCCTCTAGAATACCATAATGATATTGTTGATGAAATTAAGTGGAAAATTAAAGGTAATGGTATATATAAAAATAAATTAATGGTACTAGATATCCTTGCTCATTTTAACTGGGATCGACCTGTTTATTTTGCAATTACTGTAGGTAAAGACAATTTTATGGGACTAGAAAAATATTTTCAACTTGAAGGATTAGCCTATAGATTAGTTCCTTATGTTACTAATTCAAATGACGGGCAAACGGGAACTATAAACACGGAGGTTATGTACAAAAAACTTGTCTTTAACCCTAACCCTGCTGATAGTAATAAAGTATTTGAATGGGGAGGGCTTAATAATAAAAATCTATACTTTGATGAGACTAATACTCGTATGGTAATGAACTATAGAAATAATTATTCTAGATTAGCTGAAGCATTCTTTATAAAAGGGGATACTGCTCGTGCTTTATCAGTAGTAGATAAATGTATGTATGAGTTTCCAAGAGAAGTAGTTAGTTTAAGCTACTTTACTATTCCTATGATTGATCTTTATTATAAGTGCAATAAAGACACTAAAGGTGATGAGCTTCTTGCTCTTATGATTGATGATTATCTAGTTCAGTATAAGTATCTAGCTAAATTTAAAAAAGGGAGCGGGGTAAATCAAAATCTTCAAATCTGCGGACAAGTTCTAGGAAGTTTAGTTCGATTACTTCAAGTGCATCAACTAAATGATGATTCATATTCTTATTCTCCAATTGTGGGACAGGAGAAAAATGAAAATGATAAATTCTATAAATCTAAAAATGGAAATCCAAATTCAGCTCAAGGAATCAAGGAAGAAATTAACTTTGAGGAATGGAGAATTAATACATTTGTAGATGAATACTATAGCCTGCAGAAATAAAAGTGTTTGTAAAAACACCAAAAATAGTACAACACGTTTTTCCTTCAATTATATGGAAGAAAAAAACTACTAAAAAAAAAATTTGGTTAACATTTGATGATGGTCCTGATAAGAAAATAACAGTATTTTTATTAAACTTATTAAAAAAATTAAAAATTCATGCAACTTTCTTTCTGATCGGAGAACAAATCGTTAAATATCCTGAACTTACTAAGAAAATCATAGAAGATGGTCATATTATCGGAAATCATTCTTACTCTCATTTAAATGGCTTACTAACTTCTAATAAAACATACTATAATGATATTGATAGGGCTCAAAAGATAGTTAACTCAAATATTTTTAGACCTCCATATGGAAAAATAAGCCCAATACAATTAAGAACATTGAAAGTAAAATATAAAATCATTATGTGGGATGTTTTAAGTTGGGATTTTAAGAAAAATATTAGTTCGGAAAAAATCTATAATAATGTTATAAATAATACTCAAAAAGGCTCAATTATTGTTTTTCATAATAATATTAAAAGTTATCAAACTATTACAGAAAATCTTGAAAAAATATTAGTAAAATTAAAAGAAGAAGGGTATCGCTTCTCTACTATTTGGTAGCAATACAAAAGTAATCTAAGCAATTATCTGTAGAATCTTTTATTGAATAATCAGAAACTTTTACTAGATTAACTATATCTTCATTATTGGATTTTAATCTTCGCCTATTAAATCTATTTAGAATATCATAAGGAATCTTTAAAAACCATCTTGGCATAAAATATTGTAAATTAAAAATATCAAATCTTGTTATCTTACGAACAGATTCTTTATTTTTATTATAATACTCCATTACAAGGTCATTACCAAAAACACCATTAACTTTAAAGCTATGAAAATACTTCCTTAATATATTATTCATCTCAATTGGCGTATACTCTCTTATATGCCACGGATTACGAGAAAGAGACATTAGTTTGTTTGGTGTTGTTAAAAGTAGTTTTCCCCCAGGCTTTAAAACTCTATATATTTCTTCTAGGAAATAATGATCCGCTTGAATATGTTCAATCACTTGAAATGTAACAACAACATCAATACTATTTGCCTCAATATTCTCTAATGGAGGTATCTCCATCTTATGAAAAATAATATTATTATTATTCTTTATGTCATCTGAAATATTAGTTTCAAACTTATCTACTCCAATATATTTTTCGGAATATTTAGCTAATTCAGTAATACCATAACCCTCTCCACAACCAATTTCTAAAACTGTACCATTAATCAACTTGGCAGCCTGATTGTATGCAATCATGTGCCTTTGAAAAATAACATTCTCAGAGGGGTCTAAATGTGAACTTCTTTCTGCTGTTTGTATTATCATTTAAAAATTATATGACACAAATGTAATAAAACTAAATTGCTAATTCTACTAGAACAGGGCAGTGATCTGAATGTACGGCTTGAGATAAGATAACTGACCTATTTATTTTTGACAATAAACTGTCTGATATCATAATATAATCAATACGCCAACCAAGATTTTTAGCACGCGCATTAGACCTATAGCTCCACCAAGAATATTGATGTGGTTTATTGTTATTAATTCTAAAAGCATCAATAAATCCACTATCAATAAAACTACTCATCCATTGCCTCTCTTCTGGTAGAAATCCTGATGTCTTTTTATTTCTTACTGGATTATGAATATCTATAGATTTATGACAGATATTATAGTCTCCACAAATTATTAAAGCTGGAATTTTAGTTTTAATTTCAGTAATATATTGTTCAAATAAATTAAGAAATTTAATTTTAAATTCTTGTCTAATATCCCCACTACTTCCAGATGGAAAATACACACTCATAACAGAAAAATTAGTATAATCTGCTCTTATAATCCGCCCTTCATAATCGATAATATCAATACCACAACCATACTCAATATGATTAGGTTTCTCTTTACTTAGAATTGCGACACCACTATATCCAGGCTTAACAGCAGAATTTATATATGAATCATAACCAAGCTCTTTAAAAACTAAACTATCAAACTGTTCAGGTTTAGCTTTAATTTCTTGCAAACAAACTATATCAGCATTGCAAGATTCTAACCAATTTGGAAGGTCTTTCTTAATAGCTGCTCTAATGCCATTAATATTATATGTTACGATTGAGGTGATATTATCTAAGATTAAATTGTGTCTCAGCAGTAAGAGTATTATTAATATAAATATTTAATTGATAATCCCCTTCAACAAGAGTAACATATCTCTGCCAATCAATACAAACAAAAGATTTTTTATTATCATATTGAATGTCAGTTTTAGCTGAGAATATTACTTGTTGTTCATTCATAATAGTATCAGATCCAGATATTATTTTTTGCTGAGGGTTTATGTATTGAATTAATATTTCTTTTTTACCCGCTTCTGCAATCAGATTTGCAGTAATATAAAAACATGCTCGCAATGTCTGTGTCTTAGCTGCAAATCTTGTTGAAACCTCCTTTCCTGTTCCGCGGTACCTAAATGGCTCAACTGAAATTTCTTTAATCTTAAGAGCTGAACCCTTATTTACCTTTTCGGATAACTTAATATTAGTTTTATTTAGCTTGTAATTCTTCCAATTAATGTTCTTGTTGACTTTAATAACACTATCTTTTTCTGAGCTTAACCTTTCGGTAACATAAAAAAGAGAATCAATATCCTTAATATAATTCTGCGATATTCTTTTAAGATTATTTATCTTAGTTCTTGCTTCATTTAAATTATTACTTAAATTATTCTTGTTTCTTATAAGTTTACGAATCTCTATAATCTGTTGTTTAATTAATGAGTCCTTCTGATATAATTGATTGTTAAGATCACCATACTCATCTAATAACTCATCATGCTCATCAATTAAGTCATCAAGCTCATCTCTTAAGTTATTTTGTTCAATAAACTGTAGTTTTAAACTTTCTTCATTATTATCTGATTTCTCTTTCTGATAATAGATAAAAAAAACTAATAAAGAAATAACAAAAAACAAAAAGACAATTACCTTCTTCTCTTTTACTAAATTTATAAAATTCGAAAATCGATTCATATATTAATCAGATGTATTGCTAAGATACTCATATCTCTAAAAAAACAAAGCTAGGCAAGTAATAAATAAAATATCCTTACAGAATTGTAAAGATATTTTATTTTGTGGGCCTAGCAGGGCTTGAACCTGCGACCCCTTGATTATGAGTCAAGTGCTCTAACCAGCTGAGCTATAGGCCCTCCTTTTAAAAAGGTAATGCAAAACTATCAAATTTGTTGAATTATCTGTAGTTTTATTTAATGAAAAAAATAGAACATATTGTTTTTGACTTAGGTAATGTTATTCTAAATATTGACTATCAAAAAACAATTGAAGAATTCAATAAATTAGGCATTTCTAATGCCTCGAGCCTGTATTCTCAATCATCTCAATCAAGTATATTTGATTTGCTCGAAACTGGAAATATATCTGATCAAAAATTTATATTAGAAATAAAAAAATTATGCCAAAAAACAACATCAAAAGAAATAATTAAGGCATGGAATGCAATACTGCTTGAAATTCCTAATGAACGAATTTTATTATTAAATAAATTAAAAACCAATTTTAATATTTTTCTTTTAAGTAATACAAATTCAATTCATATAAAAGAATTAATTTATAAACTAGGTGTTAAGAAATATAATGAATTCTATAGTATTTTCAAAAAAGTTTATTACTCTCATGAAATAGGATTAAGGAAACCAAACCCTGAAATATTCAAGCTTATAATAAAAGAAAACAATCTAAAAATACAGAATATCTTGTTTATTGATGATTCCATTCAACATATCGAATCTGCTAAAAAAATTGGTATATTAACACATCATTTACTAAAACATGAAACTATTGAAACTATTTTTCCTGACATAGTTCAATAAGGACGCCTAAAGTATCTTTTGGATGTAAGAAGCAAATTAGCTTATTATCAGCTCCCTCCTTTGGGATTTCATTTAACACTCTTATACCCTCTTTTCTAATACGTTTTATTTCAAAATAAATATCACTGACTTTTATTGCAATATGATGTATCGCGCTATTATTATTATTAAGAAATTTTGAAATAGTATGATTTTTATGACTTGATTCAATTAGCTCAATCTTTGATTCTCCCAAGTCAAAAAAAGAGGTAAGAACATCCTCAGAATCAACATACTCAGTCTTATAATTTGTCTTTCCTAATATCGATTTAAAAATAGCATTCGCTTCTGTAATATCTTTAACAGCAATTCCGATATGTTCAATTTTATCCATTACTAAAAAATCCAGAAATTAGTATGACGATTATGATGCAGTGCTGGTAATTGAAAGGAAATAATAAACTCATGTGTTCCGTAGTTATAATTCATAATACTTCCTGTTAATTGATAGTCATAGGAATATCCAATGTTTATTTGATTTGATTTAAATCCAAAACTAAATGACATCGTACCATCATTTCTGTATCCAAGACCTATCCAATTATAATTCTGATAAAGTAATCTAGTTGCAAAATTGATGATTTGTTTTTGATTAAGAGCATTCCTTAGAAGTAATACAGGTTCCAAATTCCATTCATTATTAATAATATTAAACTTATAAGATGACATAGTATAAAAATTCATAATCTCAGAGTTACTACCAAAACTTGAATTTCCAACTAATTGATTTGATGGTTGAACAACCTCTCTATTAAAAGAAGACTGTAGCATATTTATGCATGAAAAACCTAATGATAAGCGTTCATTATATAAATATAATCCAGAAGATAAATCTACTAATGTAGAACTAAAAGCAGATTCAGAGAAAGCAGGATCCTGATTTTCAGGAAGATCTTCATTGTCAAAATTTAATGAATAATATAATAACTTAGGTGCAATACCAAAAGATAAAAAAGTATTATTTGAATTTAAAGGTACATGAAATGCATATGATAATTGCAAATCAGTTTGAAAAGAAGGATTAGTATTTTCATAGCTAAAAACACCACCAATTGCAGAGTTATCATTAAGTAATTTATGATAGCTTATATTGGTGCTAAATGGAGCTCCTTCAAAACCCAGCCATTGCTGACGAGTTTGTATTACCAAAGGATTATATGGTTTACTTCCACTAACTGCAGGATTATATATTATTTCATTAATATAAAACTGACTATAAGTAGTCTGCTGTTGAGCGAGAAGAAACACTAAAGGATTCATAAAAATTAAAAATGTAAAAAGTCTTCTCATTAGCGCACAATTGTTAATGTTCCTTTGAAAACATCATTTCTTTCTTCTAAGCTTATTATGTAGTAATATGTAGCTGATGGCAAAATATTTCCATGCATATCAATTCCTTTGAATGCATCCTTAATTGAATTTTGATAATTTCTTCGTCTATATACCTGCTTGCCACTTTTAGAATAAATTTCTACCAAAGCACTGGGATATATATTAATATTTTTAATTTCCCATATATCATTTATACCATCATTATTTGGAGAGAATACTTTAAATGGAGATAAACAGATATCATAATTTGACTTAATTTCAACTGTATCATATGTAATACATCCATTATCATCAATAACTTCTAGAAAATAATTATCCGAGGATAGCCCACTAATCATAGAGGATGAGGAGTCTATAATGATTGAAGAAGGATCATTGGACCAGATAAATGAATACGGTGGATTTCCTTCACTAACAAAAACCCTAGCCTCTCCTGACTCATCATCCTTGCAAATTACACCAACAAAAGACATAAACGTTTTCATTGAGTTTTTTGGATCAATTTTTAAATACTCTGTCTTTAGACAACCATTAGCATCAGTGATATTTAAAGAATATGGAAGTAAAGAATTAGATTGTAAATTATTTGTATTTCTTGAAGTATCACCATTAGACCAAAGAGTAAAGTAAGGTGGAGTTCCTCCAAAAATATTTGTTATAATATCAACTGAATCCATAATATTACATAAGCCTGACAACATGAATTCTGCACTAATATCAAATGTCTCTTCAATTATAATTGTATCTAATGGATTACCATATATATCACGATTAGAACATAATTCCTGAGAACTTGTATCTCCTGGTATGAGATTACTAACAATAGTTAGAATATAATTACCTGCAAATAAAGAGGATAAGTTAGTTGAATTACTAACAAAACCATTTGGACCGGTCCACCAAAATGATATGTTAGGGTCGGTAAAACTAATATCAATTGAACCTGTATTTTCTGAATAACAATTTACATGAGTATAATTATCAAGTATAAACTGACATTGTGCAAATAACTTATTCTGGATTATAGAAAAAAATATAAATAATATAACAAACTTCTTCATGAGCATAAACTATATTTAGTACAAATATAAAAAAAATGCTCGCTTGATAGCGAGCATTTTGAGGTATCGAGCGGATTCGAACCGCTGTAGATGGTGTTGCAGACCACTGCCTAACCACTCGGCCACGATACCTTTTTAATTAAAAACAAATTTAAATATTCATAAGTATAAAACAAAATGAGTTTTGAATTTATTTTTTATTTAAATTATTCATTGTTTGATCAATTCCCATTATGCAAAAAGAATATATCATCTTTTTAGCTTCTTCTATACGATTTTTTATCTCATTACTTTGATCCTTATTCCAATTTCCTAAAACATAATTTGTTTGATTCCCTTTTGGAAAATCATTGCCTATCCCAAATCTTAATCTAGGGTAAATATTATCTCCAAGAAAACTACTGATATCTTTTAATCCATTATGTCCTCCAGAGGAGCCCTTGGGTTTTAATCTTAAATGACCAAAAGGTAATGATAAATCATCAGTAACTACTAAAAGATTACCCACACTTAATTTTTCTAAATTAAGCCAATAATTAACTGCTTTTCCACTAAGATTCATAAAAGTGTTTGGCTTTAAGAAAATCAAAGTTCTTCCTTTGAACTTTACTCTTGCAATATAACCATATTTTAAACTTTCAAAATCTGCATCTTGATCCTTTACTATCGTATCAATAATATTAAAACCAATATTATGCCTTGTATTATTATACTCGGAACCAGGGTTACCTAATCCAACGATTAAGTATTTCACAATTAGTTTTTTTCTTTATCTTCTTTAGAAGTATCTTCAGTTGGCTTTTCTTCAGAGGATTCTTCAGTAGCATCTCCTTCTTCAGTAGTACCTTCTTCAGTCTCTTCATCAACTACAAGTTCTTCAATTGCAGCTCTTGCTGTTTTAACACCAACAACAACTGAGTTGTCAGGCGCCAAAAACATATACTTATCAGACTTTAAATCTTTAATATATATAAAGTCCCCAATTGTTAATTCAGAAATATCTATTTCTATTGAATCTGGCAAATTGCTAGGAATAGCTCTAGTTATTATTTTGTTTCTTCTAAAAAACAAATTACCTCCATTTCTAACTCCAAGTGCTATTCCCTTTAATACTACAGGTATATTAACAGTAACCTCTTTATCTTCAAATACTTCAAGAAAATCTATATGTAGAATTTTATCAGTTACAGGATGGAATTGAATATCTTGCATAATACAAGAAGTCTTTGTTCCGTCTATATCTAAATTGACAAGAAAAATATCAGGAGAATAGACAAGCTTTCTTACATCATTTTCATGAGTATAGAAGCACACTTGCTTTTCTCCCCCGTAAAGTACACATGGAACTTTACCCTGATTTCTTAACGCCTTAGAGTTTGCTTTTCCTACATTTTCTCTTTTTTTAACGCTAATTGCTAGTGATTTCATTATAATTTATTTTAAGTTAATTTTTATCTTAGAAAGTGTTTAGACATAGATCCATTTTTCAAAACAGCATCTATCGAGCTTGCAAATAAATTTGCAATTGAAATTTCTTTAACCTTATTTGATTTATGTTCCTTCGGAATTGTATCTGTCACAGCTATTTCTATTAAATGTGATGCCTCAATACGCTCATAGGCATTTCCTGAGAAAACACCATGAGTACATACCGCTCTAACGCTATTCGCTCCCATTTCTATCATTAAATCTGCTGCTTTAGTTAATGTTCCTGCGGTGTCAACCATATCATCAACAAGAACAACATCTTTACCTTTTACATCTCCAATTAGTAACATTTTTCCAACTTCATTTGCTTTTTCTCTATGCTTATAGCAAATTACAATTTCAGAATTTAAAAATTTTGCATAAGAATTAGCTCTATTTGAACCTCCCATATCAGGAGATGCAATAGTTAAATTAGGTAATTTCAATGACTCTATATATGGAATAAATACACTCGAGGAATAAAGATGATCCACCGGAATATCAAAAAAACCTTGAATCTGATCAGCATGAAGATCCATAGTCATAACCCTATCAACGCCAGCTGATGTTAAAAGATTAGCAATTAATTTAGATCCAATCGGTACTCTTGGCTTGCCTTTCTTATCTTGTCTTGCATATCCAAAATATGGGATAACTGCATTGATTTTATAAGCTGATGCTCTTCGAGCAGCATCAATCATTAATAGCAACTCCATTAAATTATCTGCAGGAGGCATAGTAGACTGAACTAAGAAAATATCTGCCCCTCTTATAGATTCATTAAAAGAAGGTTCAAACTCACCATCACTAAATTCAATAACAGTTTCATCACCTAATTTTGTATCATATGCGTCGCAAATTGCCAAAGCAATTTTTCGAGAAGCACGAGCGGTAAATATTTTATATGGTCTCTTCATTTTTTTATTTAAAAATGGGCTGCAAATATAGTAACTTTATAGTTAAAATTTTAATGTTTCTAAATATTAGAAAAATTCATGTTATATTGTAGTAAAACTTTATTTTTACACTCCACTAGCCCAGGTGGCGGAATTGGTAGACGCGTTGGTCTCAAACACCAATGGGGTTAACCCGTGCCGGTTCGATCCCGGCTCTGGGCACAAATAATATCAAAATTCATGTACAGTTAAGTTTACAATAAATGGAAATTAAAAAAGAAAACAGATACGATTATGCATATCTAAAACTGGCATTAGAATGGTCGAAACTTTCTTATTGTTCAAGAAAGAAAGTTGGTTCACTAATAGTAAAAAATAATATGATTATATCTGATGGATATAATGGAACCCCAACTGGTTTTAATAATATTTGTGAAAATAACAAAGGTATTTCTCACTGGTATGTTTTACACGCAGAAGCAAATGCAATTTTAAAAACTGCAAAATCAAACCACAACTGCTCTGGAGCTACATTGTATCTGACTCTCTCACCATGTAAAGATTGTAGTAAACTCATTCACCAAGCAGGTATTAAAAGATTAGTTTATATAGACCAATACAAAGACACATCAGGATTAGATTTTTTAAAAGAAGCTGGAGTTACAATAAAACAAGTTAAAAAATTAGACTTATTGAAATGAACAAAAAATACCAACCTATAGTAATTTCATTATTAATTATTATAGGTATAGTAATAGGAAATAATATTACTCAAAAAAATAAGAATCACGAAGAAGATAAAATAAATGCTATACTACAACTAATTAATTCTCATTATGTTGATAGTATAGGTGAAGATTTTGAAGAAAATATTATTAATTCTATTTTAAAAGATCTAGATCCACATACTACATATATACCTCAAAAAGACTATCAGGCAGTAAAAGAAAACATGTTAGGGGATTTCAGCGGAATTGGGATAGAGTTTAATATTATTGAAGACACAATAGTTGTAGTCTCTCCTATCAACGGAGGTCCTTCTGAAAAATTAGGGGTCCTTTCAGGAGATCGTATAATTGAAGTGGATAGCATCAATATTGCGGGAATAGGTATTGAAAATAGCGGTGTAGTCAAAAGACTTAGGGGGGTGAAAGGCACAACAGTAAACATCAAAGTAAAAAGAAGAAATATAAAGCAAATAATTGAATTTGAAATTATTAGAAATACCATTCCATTAAATAGTGTGGATGTCTCTATGATGATTACAAAAACAACTGGCTTCTTAAAGCTAAATAGATTCTCAGCTAAAACAAGTTCTGAATTTACTAAAGAAACGACTAAACTCCTAGAAGCAGGTATGAAAGAACTAATACTTGATTTAAGAGATAACCCAGGAGGATATTTAAGCGCAGCAATAAATATTTGTGATCATTTCATAATTGATGGCGATCCTATTGTATACACAAAAGGAAGGAATAGAGAAGAAACAAAAATAGCTGCTAGCAGTAGTAGATTACTAGAGGATATTAAATTGGTAGTTTTAATTAATGAAGGTTCAGCATCAGCATCTGAAATTATATCTGGAGCAGTACAAGATAATGATAGGGGAACTATTATTGGCAGAAGATCATTTGGGAAAGGTTTGGTTCAAGAAGAAATTAAACTTCAAGATGGGTCAGCAATTAGATTAACAACACAACGATATTATACGCCATCAGGAAGATCAATACAAAAAAGTTATGGCGGAAACATAAATGAATATTATCTTGAGCAATATTTAAGAAACGATTCAATACTACCAGATTCACTAAAATTTAAAACAAAAAAAGGAAGGATAGTTTTTGGTGGAGGCGGTATAAATCCAGATATAATTATAGAAAAAGATACATTCTTAGACTATAAAACAATAAATAAAATTATTGCAAACGGATGGATTAGAGAATTTTCAATGAAATATTCTGATCTAAACAGAAAGAATATTAAAAAAATAACAAACAGAAAAGAATACATAAACAAAATAGAGGATATTATCTATAATCAATTTCTTGCATATATCAATAAAAAAGATTCTAGTTTTAATCAAAATATAAAGGATGATGATATGAGATTTATAAAGAAGCAGGTTATGGCAAATATTTCAAGAAATTTATGGGGGAATAAAGATTATTACAGAATAATGATAGAGGATGACAAATATGTCAAAAAAGGATTAGAGATTATGCAAACATCAAATTAATCTGAAGCAGATAAAGATCTTAAATAATCACTAAAGCTAAATTTATCATCAACATTAGTAACTGAACTATCAAAATCTGTAAAAAGAATAGTTGAATTAATTTTAGAATTAATAAAACTAGATTGACTAGTAAAACGAGTACAGTAAAGCCTTACAATAGGCTGCAAATAACTTTTAAGTTTTTTAGAAAAGTTATTAATTTTAAAGGACTTAATCTTATCTGACAATTTAGTAATAATAACATCTCTCTTTCCCAAATAAACTGTTTTAGAAACATTAAAATATTTTATTATAACATGAACATATAATTGTGAATTATTTTTCTTCTTGTATACCTTTAAATACACTTTAGGTACATAACTTTTTTTAATAAATTTTAGTTGATTATATAATATATTATTAGCATTATTAAGATTGGACAATTCAATATTTTCTTGTGTAATTCTATCATTTAAATCAATAACCAGCTTCTGTTTAGACTGTATTAGATCATAATTACTAGCATAAATAACAGCTAAAGACTTATATGATTCAGGTAATAAATCAAGATCTTTTTTTTCTATATAATATTTTTTATTCAAATCTATATAATTATTGAATTACTGCAAATTTATAATATATAATAAAAAAATAAAGAAAAAAATAAAATATCTTACAAAAATATTTATATTTGTTAGATATAAAATAAATGGAAAATAAAATAGGTAAGGTTTTATGGTTATTACTTTCAAGCTTTGGAATCATGTTTGCGGTATTATCATGGTTAAATGAATCTGGATTTGATTTTGTGAATTTTGAAGAGATATTTAAAGGAAGTCGTAAAGGATGGTATGCTCTCTTATCAGGTTTCGTTTTATACTTTTTTTTAGCAAAAAAAAATAATTAAAAACATGAACAATCTAATAGAAAAAGTTGCCCAATGGCACTACGATAGAAATCTAATTGAAGGCGCAAGTGACAAAGACCAGTTTTGCAAGCTAATGCAAGAGGCAGGTGAATTAAGTGATAACATTTGTAGGGGGAAAGATATTGCGGATGATATTGGAGACATGATTGTAGTGCTAATTAATATTGCAGAAAGAAATAATTTAAGTCTTCAAGAGTGCCTTGAGAGGGCATGGAATGACATAAAAGATCGTAAAGGAAAAATGTCTGATGGTATATTTATAAAAGAAGGTGATTTTTAGTCTAATTATACTAAAATCCTATATTATTGTTGAAATAATTTGATTATGAAAAGAATTTGCCAAAAATTAATCTTATCTGATAGGTTTGAGCAATCTATATTACTGGTAATTTTAATTAATTGTGCTCTTATTGGTGTTGAAACATATTTCACAAACTCATTAATTCAACTAATTCAGCTTATAGCACTAATAATTTTTGTTTTGGAAATAATTATTAGATATTCAGCAAGCAAAAATAATAGTGAGTATTTTAAAAGTGGATGGAATTGCTTTGATCTATCTATTGTGCTAATTTGTTTAGTTCCAGAGACTCTTTTTGAAAATGCAGGAACAATAACAACTCTAAGGATCTTAAGGGTATTTAGAGTTATGCGTTTATTAAAATCAAATAAAGGAATAAAGCTTATCGTAGCGGTATTATGGAAATCACTCAACGCTCTCTTTTATAACTTTATATTTTTTCTAATTTTCATGTATCTATTTGGAATTATTGGAGTTTCGTTGTTTAAACTTCCGACTGTAGAGAATGCAGATGATAAAACAAAAATAACTTTATTAGAGTATTTCAAAGACACGCCAAATGCACCTGTAGTATCACCAGATCCATATGGTAATCTTAGTGAGACTATGTTTACTTTATTTAGAGTTTTAACAGGTGAAGACTGGACCGATATTAGATATAATTTAATAGATGCTAGCAATAAAGGTTTGGTTGTTGCCCCACCATGGATCATTACTTTTTTTCATGTACTCTGGTATGTAGTATCAGCCTTTCTATTACTAAACTTGTTAGTTGGTGCAATTTTAAACAATTATCAAATCATCATGAATGAATCTAGTAATCAAGAAAATTAAGCAAAATTTTTCTATCATAAATAACAAAAAACGCAAATGAGTTGCATTAAGAATTAATCAGTTTTACTTATTTATTAATATATATTTTAAATTTGAGGTAAAATAATAAACTAAATTTCGAAATATGAAAAAATTCAAAAACTACCTATTTGGATGTATGATAATTGCTTCTGGTGCTTTAACACTAGGATCTGGAGGATCTGGAGGCTGTATTTATTGCGATGGAACAGGTAAATCTGATTGTATCTATTGTGCAAATGATTATAATTGTACATTTTGCAATGGAAATGGAGAAAACACATGTTCATTTTGTAACGGAACAGGTAAATAGAAATACCTAAAATTAATTATAGAGTTGTATTTCTTGCATTACTACTTCTATTTCTAGCGCTACTGATATATGTTTTTTTTAGAAATACAGATCAAATCATAGCTTTTAGATTATTAGGTGTGAATTACGGAACGCTTATTCCATTAGAAAACAACTTTATTAAGTTTTACTTGATAGATTTTCTTTTTTATCTAGGATTTATGCTTTTAGCAAAAGGTTTTCTGTTGAAAAGAAAAAAATTAATTATACTAAGTTCTTGGTTTGTATTTCTTGAGTTTTTACAAATATTCTTTGATATAGGAACTTTTGACTTATTAGATGTTCTAATGATATTATTATCACTAGCAATTGTAGATAATGTCCCCAAATTAATTAAGAAAAACTTATAAAGTTAAGATAAAAGTATTTTAAAATGTATTTCTATTAAGCGTAGAAAGATAAAATACAATTTAATAGTATCATTAATTATTCACTTAATTTATAGAAATGAACAAAATATCATTATTATTTTTAGCAAGCGTATTTGTATTTAGCTGCTCAACTGAAAACAAAAAAAATCAAACTAATCAGCTAGAATCTGATATTGATGTCTGTAAATGCCTTTTAGAACCAGGAAATTCCAAATTCATGATTGATAATGAAGTTGCTTGTAGGGATGCTATTAGTAGAGAAATCGGAGTTGAAAACTGGGAAAAAATAAACATGTCAAAAAACCCTAATATAAGTGTAAAATGGGATGAATTGGTAGAAAGATGCACAGGATCAAAAGAAAGTGGAATTGAAGCTATTGACCAAAACAATAAATTAACACCAGAGATTGGAACCTCAAATGGCTATATTTGGGAGTCTATAAATACTGAAGCTCAGATTTATGTGACACTAGCTTTTGATGATTTAATTTTTAGAATAGCTTCATACTCAATGAATGGCCAAAACAACTCAGAAGATTTTAGTAAATTATTTGATTTATCTGGATCATGGAATACTATTGATAATAAAAATATAGAGGGTATTATTTCTGCTAGCAATATAGCTGTAAGTTGGGTTTTTAGCGATGATTATTCTTACTTGACAAATAATAAAGGAGTGACTTTTGACAGAGTTGATCTTAACAAGCCTTTGGTAGAGGAGGTTATTATGAGTGAGACTATTATAGTTACTGAAATGGACGATCTTATTGGTACAGATGATGAGTATGAAGAAGTTGTAGTTGTAAAACAGATATTAATGTATGATGGTAATTATAGTCTTCTTTGTAAAAACATTGCAGGTGAGGAATTCAAATTATACATTAAGTCATTTTATACCCCAGATGACTTTACTACTATTTCAATCGACACTGAAGGTATAGAAGGAAAGACTATTAAAGCTAACTATATTAAGAGAAATTGGTTAGAAGACTATCAAACAGGTGAAAAATCTGAGTGTAATATTTTAGTGAAAGTTTCTTTTGTTAAAGATGCTTATAATGAATATGAAAAGCAACTTTTAGACGCTAAAGAATTTCATATGCAAGAAGAGAATCATGAATTTTTTAGATTAGCTATTATTAATGATGCTGATGGCTATACAAATGTCAGGAATGAACCAAACTCTAAATCAAAAATACTCTTTGAAATAAATGATGATCAAGAGTTTAAAGTAATAAATCCTTCTAAAAATGATTCTTGGTGGATAATTTGCTACAAAGGAAATTATGGATTTATGCATAAAAGTAAGGTAGAAATTATTGATGGGATATTCTAAATTGGAAAATATTAAGAAAATAAAGTATCATGATCCTAATGGTGGACAAAAAACTATCTACAAAGTAACCACTTTTTCAAAGTACAATCTCAAAACTGTTGTGAAAGACATAATAATTTATGAATCTTTATGAATTAGTATATTTGAGTAAATAATCAAAAAATAAAATTATGGCAAACTTCACAATTGAAGAGTTACCCGGACTAATACACAAAAAAAGATATAATGATTTATGAAAATAAATAATTTTTATATATTTGAAATATGTTAGAAATTCTATTTGTTATATCATTTTCGTTATTTGGAGGAAGTATCATTGATACAAAACTTAACCACCACAAATATGAAAAAGAAGACTATAAAGAAATCTTCTACTTGAAAAATAAAGAATCTGTTAATACGTACTGTGTTAAACATTCTGAAATTGAAAATATTAAGAAAGTTAAATGGAATCGACCTGGTGGTTTACAAGAAACTAACTACAAAGTAACCAAACAAACTGAATAGATATTACCTAAAATACGCCACTACTCTACCGTCACCGACTGTTTTTGTATCCGATAATTTGGATTTAGACACTTCAAAAACAAAAGTAGTTGAAAGTATTGATTTATCGTTTGATTTAATTGTTAGAACATCAAAACTCACCAAAACATCTCATTACAATACCTACCAACAAAAACTATATAGATTAGTAAAGTTCCTTAAGGAAGAAAGAGGAATTGGTTATAGAAGAATATCACACATTCTAACTGA
>Ga0257121_1001021_pt1 | contig 22051 bp, 20 predicted proteins | sample SI106_100metaG_FD_190180 | JGI IMG/M metagenome (GOLD analysis project Ga0257121, IMG submission 190180) | Marine microbial communities from Saanich Inlet, British Columbia, Canada - SI106_100 | ecosystem: Environmental > Aquatic > Marine > Inlet | place: Canada: British Columbia | collected... | reverse complement strand
CTACTTTGATTAATGATTCAGTAAGCTCCTTTTTATTTTTAGAACGCGCAGTTAATCAAGGTGTAACAATAGAAAGAATCGTTAATGACTCGATTTTAATCGATTTAAAACAGATGAAATATTGGTCAATATTTGAAGGTTACTACGACTCAATTAGAAATGAATATATAGCTGCTATCGATTGGAATTTGAGACAAAAGATCAATGAAATTCACGACTTAGACCAAAAGTATAGAGACAAACATGAGCTACATCCATGGAATTTCCTTTGGCGACCTTTAATATGGATTAAATGGAAAAAAACAAGTAAAAAGATTGTTGAGAACGAACTTATTCCTTTTATCAGAAAGTATGGTTTCCCAAATGAAAAGTTGATTGGTTTAGATGAAGCATCATTTCACCTCAAACATAAACGTGATAAATTAAAAAGTAATTACGCATTCATGATTTTAATACATTATTATAGCATACCAAGAACAGCTGATTTTAATGAGTTGTTGTTATCTCAAATTAAATCAGGAAATATTCATCCTAGACAGTATGCTTCATTAATAGATTTTCAAGCCACCTATGGAAAAGGAAAATACTACAAAGGATTGCATTATAACGAATGGCATCACTCAAAAAACAAAAATGAACTTGATGAAATCAATAAAAATCGAATTGATCTTGGATTAGAATCGTTTGAAATTTATTTAAAAAAATTCAATAGAGGTCTAGAAATTTGTAAGAAAATAAAGAAAGGAAACCATAAACATATACGCTTTTGGATTTGGTGTGGTTAAAACTATACACAACAAGGTGTAAATTGCGTTAAAACACAGTTTAGCGGTAACGTTAGCTAGAAATTTAAAGTATTCGTATTTCCTCTATACTGTCTCCTTCAGCGATTTCATCAATCACCTCTAGCCCTTCGGTAACTTTTCCAAAACACGTATGAGCCCCATCTAAATGAGATGTATTGTTTCTGCTATGACAAACAAAAAATTGCGAGCCACCAGTATTAAGACCTGCATGAGCCATGGATAAAACACCTCTATCATGAAATTGATTTCCGCCACTTAATTCACAGTCAATTTGATGACCTGGACCACCTGTGCCAGGCATTCCACTTTCACCTTCACGCGTATTTGGGCAACCCCCTTGAATTACAAAGTCTGGAATTACTCTATGCCATTTAAGGCCGTCATAATAACCTTCTTTTGCTAACTTGATGAAATTAGCAACCGTATTCGGTGCATCATCCGTATAAAACTCGACATTCATGTCTCCTTTACTCGTCTTTATAATTGCTTTCATTGTTGTCATTTTTGATGAAGCAAAAGTATATTTTTTTTGGAAATTTTGAAACAATGTTGAAAACTTCGTTGATAAACCTATGAAACCCCCTTTAAATCGACGTAATAGACCTATTAACTTTGGTAAAACCAAGGATTAAATGAGTATGTTTAGCACACTGATCAAAAAAAAGTTATCTGACAATCAAGTTGCCAACATTTTCATCAACGCCATTTTTGATTGTGTAGATAAAGGATTTTGTGAGGTAGCCGCGCTTATTAATGAAGATCCTGTTTTTGTAGAGTCCCCTAATATCAGTGAAAATGCGAGTGGTGAATTTGGCTTAATAATAATTGTAGGGAATCTGTCCTTTCTTGAAAGCACCTTTGATGCTGAGCAAGCTGCAAATGTTGAAAAACTTATTTTCTCAAAACTATCTAAGGTCTACGAAATGGAAGCTGACGAATTCGAAAGTTTAATTCGCAAATACCAAAGCTTCATCTCAAGAGTCAATCATCCATCAAAGAATTGGATCTATGGCATGTCAAGAGCCATATTCCATAAATACAAGCTCAATGCTTATCAAGATGAATATTTCAAAAGGATGAGATCACCAAATCCATTGTTTCTTAAAAGAATGGACGAAGTTGTCTGTAACTATGTTTGGAATTGGGACGCTTTCTTTAAAAAGTATAGAATATAACTATAGTACGTTACTCATGTTAATTTAGATTTCATCCGTTAATATGAATTCTTTCATCACTTTGCATTAATCCACTTTTTCAGAATCACTTTCCCTTTGAGCTGAAAAAAATAAGTTTAAAGGCATCCCCCAATACAAATGGCCACTTAATGAAATGTTCATTAGTAATTTTAGTATTCAAAAAATGAAACCAAAAAATAATTATCTCGTTTAAAAAAAGTGAACTAACAACAAATGAAAAAGAAATTCAATACCTTATTCCTAATGCTTTTGTTTACGGCATCTCAAAGTCTTGCTTCAGAGCTAGACAACCGAATGGAATATGTTGAAAACTACAGCTCTTATGCCATTCAAAACATGAGAATGTATGAAATCCCAGCAAGCATTACACTGGCACAAGGAATTTTAGAATCTGGTTCAGGCAAATCGGAACTCGCAAGAATATCCAATAATCACTTCGGTATTAAGTGTGGTTCACATTGGACCGGAGGAAAGACTTATCACGATGACGATGCTAAAAATGAGTGTTTTCGCACCTATAAAAGCGTATTGGACTCATACAATGATCACAGTGAGTTTTTAACCAAGAACAAACGATACAGTAACCTTTTTATTTTAAAAATGGATGACTACAAATCTTGGGCAAAAGGACTTGGTAAAGCAGGTTACGCTACCAACCCAAATTATGCCAGTCGTCTTATTAGCATCATTGAAGACCTTAAGCTGTATTCTTATGACAAAGAAATTAAGACTCCAAAACCGATAAAAGAATACATCAGCTCTCAAAGTCAAAACATGCTATCTGTAAATAATTTAAATATCGTCAAAGCAAAAGACGGTGACACCTACTATAAATTGGCTAAAAGATTCGGACTCACACTGAGACAGATTCATAAGTACAATAACACCAAACAGTATAACCAAGAAATACTAAAAGCCGATGATATCGTATATTTGGAGCCGAAAAGATTTAGGTCCAAAAACAATAAGTTTATTGTTTTATCAAAAAATTCAAGCCCCCTGGAAATATCACAACTACAAGGTGTTAGATTAAATTCATTGATGAGAAAGAATCATTTTTCTTCTCCGGATGAACAACTACGGAAAGGAGAGAAGGTATTCCTACGTTAGACACAGGTCTACGGGAATTTGTTTGTTGTTTGTTTTTAAAGCCCCATTTCTTTGGGGCTTTATTCGTAAATACAACTATTCATTAATAACAACAACTCATTCTATATACTTGAGAATTTAAAAGATTAGAATCTTATTTGTAAATTCGCCCCTCAATGAAGCAATTTATTACCCTCGTTATTTTAAGTTTTCACGCACTCACCTATGCCCACGAGACGTATTTTGCATTTGCAGAAATGGAATATAATAATGAATGTTCATGTCTTGAAATCAGCATTAAGGTTTCATCACATGACTTAAATTCCATTGCAGAAAGTCAAATCGAAAATTTTCAAAGTCTAGAAAGCGCATTAACCGATAAAAAACAAAGCACAGATATTGTAGCGAATATTCTTCTTCAGGGGTTTCAAATTTCGCAACAACAAAGGTTTACTCAACTATTTTACGAAGGTTTTGAACTAAATAACGATGGGAATTGTTATTTCTTTTTTAGGAGCGAAGAAATTGACAATGAATCAATTAATGTTCGATTTGATTTATTCATGGGCACATACACTGAACAGCAAAACAAGTTGATATATAGAAACAGCCAAGAATCAAATGAAACATACAGTTTCTTCATTTTTAGGCGTCAAACAGATATAAAATTATGAAACACACTCAAATTCTTATTCTCGGGACTTTCCTTTTCGTTATTTCATTAGCGCAAGGGCAAAAAAAGTTTGCTCAAATTGAAGAACTCATACCTACTCCGAACGAATATAGAAATGCTGCCGGTGCCCCTGGCCACAATTATTATCAGCAACAAGCAGACTATAAAATGAACATTGTCATTGACGATGAAACGCAAATATTGAAGGGAGATGAAGTCATAACCTATACAAATAATTCACCAGATGCTCTCCATTATTTATGGCTTCAATTGGATCAAAATCTTTTTTCCAAAACTTCAGACACAAAGCTTATTCAAGTGGAAAAAATGGAAGATTTTAGAGACATCAATCAATTGAAAAGAAAAATGTTCGATTATGATGGAGGGTTCAAGATTGAAGACATCACCAGTCTCAATGGCGCCGATTTGAAATATTCCATTAATAAAACAATGCTCCGAATTGATTTGGATAAACCACTCAAAACTGGTGCAAGTATTTCTTTTAAGATTAAATGGTGGTACAATATAAACAATCGAATGGCTGTGGGAGGTCGTTCGGGATATGAGTACTTTGACCGGGAAGACAATTACCTCTACACTATTGCTCAGTTTTTCCCAAGAATGTGTGTGTATGACGATGTTTCGGGATGGCAAAACAAGCAGTTTTTAGGACGAGGCGAATTTACTCTTCCATTTGGAAATTATGATGTCTCTATTACTGTTCCCTCTGACCACATCCTTGGTGCAACAGGAGAGCTCCAAAACACCTCCGCAATATTGTCGGGAGACCAAAGAAAGAGATTAGAGCAAGCTAAAAAATCTGACTCACCCATATTCATCGTTACAGAATCAGAAGCAAAAGCTTCAGAAGACCATCATAGTAAATTAACCAAAACATGGAAATTTAAGGCGACCAATGTACGCGATTTTGCCTTTGCGACTTCCAGGAAATTCATTTGGGACGCCCAAAATACACATGTAGGCGGTAAAGATGTATTGTGTATGTCTTATTATCCAAAAGAAGGGAATCCTTTGTGGGAGAGATATTCAACTAAATTGGTAGCCCACACAGTCCAGACGTATTCAAAATACACCGTAGACTATCCCTACCCTGTTGCTATTTCAGTTCATTCCAAATCTATCGGTATGGAATATCCAATGATTTGCTTTAACGGTGGAAGACCTGAAGCAGATGGTACGTATTCTGAAAGAACAAAATATGGCATGTGGGGTGTAATTATTCACGAAGTTGGTCACAACTTTTTTCCAATGATTATCAATTCAGATGAGCGTCAATGGACATGGATGGACGAAGGCTTAAATACTTTTGTGCAATATCTGACTGAACAGGAATGGGAGCGTGACTATCCCTCAAGAAGAGGTCCTGCATATAAAATTGCTGATTACATGAAAGGAGACAAATCAAATATTTCACCAATCATGACAAATTCAGAATCAATTTGGCAATTTGGAAACAACGCATACGGAAAACCGGCAACTGCCTTGAACATACTTCGAGAAACGGTCATGGGACGTGAGCTTTTTGACTATGCATTTAAAACATATTGCGAAAGGTGGAAATTCAAGCACCCTACTCCTGCTGATTTTTTCAGAACAATGGAAGACGCATCTGCAGTTGATCTAGATTGGTTTTGGAGAGGTTGGTTTTACAGCACCGACCATGTAGACATATCCCTGGAATCGGTTAAACTTTTTCAACTGAACACTCAAAACCCAATAACAGAAAAAGCCTTTTTAAAGGAACAGAACGACACGAAAGATGATTTCAAAGGAGATATTGAAAACAAGAAATCAATTAAAGAAACGATAAACGAAAAGGATTCTAATATTGATGATTTTTATGCAAAAAGAGACCTTTACAAGGTAGATAAGCTGGATGAAAAGGAATATGGACGTTTTTTGACAAGAATTAACGACGAAGATAAATCTTTATTTAATGCACATAAATTCTTTTATGAATTAACATTTAAAAACATAGGCGGATTGGTAATGCCATTAATTATTAAAGTCACATACCTAGATGAAACCTCTGAAATTATCAGAATACCCGCTGAAATTTGGAGAAGAAGCGAAGAGATCGTTTCAAAAGTATTTATTATGGACAAGGAGGTGGCCTATTTCCGACTGGATCCACTACTCGAAACCGCTGACACTGACCTATATAACAATTCCTGGCCTCGTGAAGTTGTTCCTTCAAGATATGACCTTTTCAAAGAACGAAAAATGCGAATGCAAAGACGTGAAAACCCAATGCAACGTCAAAAAAGAGTCGATGATTTAGGGGAATGAAATTAGAAATTTAGATTATTTCTTTCTAAAGAATATTTTAACCGGGACACCTTTGAAATCAAAGTTATCACGCAATTTATTTTCAAAGAACCGCTTGTATCCATCAGTAATATATTGAGGCAAATTACAGAATATAGCAAAAGAGGGTGCGTGAGTAGGAAGCTGCTGAATAAACTTGATTTTTATATATTTCCCTTTAACTGATGGAGGTGGCGTAGCATGCACAACATCAAGCATAATGTCATTTAATTTTGAGGTAGGTATTTTTTGAATCCTATTCTCAAATACGGTCATTGCTGTTTCAATGGCCTTATGAATTCTCTGCTTCGTAACCGTTGAAGTGAAAATAATCGGAACATCATTAAAAGGCGCAAGCTGTTCACGAATTTTGTCTTCGTATTGCTTAGCCGACGCGTGGTCTTTGTCTATTAAATCCCATTTATTGACCAATACAACAACACCCTTGGAATTCTTTTCAATCATATAAAAAATAGTCAAATCTTGTTTCTGAATACCCTCTTGTGCATCCACCATAAATAAACAAACGTCTGAATTTTCAATGGTCCTTACAGAGCGTAAAACAGAATAGTATTCGATATCCTCAGTGACTTTTGATTTTTTCCGAATTCCAGCCGTATCAATGAGTAAAAAATCAAATCCAAAAGCATTATATCTCGTATGAATTGAATCCCGCGTTGTACCAGAAATATCTGTAACAATATTTCGATCACCCCCTACAAATGCATTTATTATAGAAGACTTTCCAACATTTGGCTTACCTACAATTGCTAAGCGAGGCAATCCTTTTTCTTCCATAACAGATTCGTCTTCAGCATCGAAAAAAGTTACCAGCTTGTCAAGAATCTCACCTGTTCCAGATCCATTTGTTGCAGACAAATCATATACGTCGCCTAAGCCAAAAGAATAAAATTCAGAAGACAAACCAACTCTTGCCGTATTGTCGACCTTATTTGCCACAACAATGATTTCTTTATTGCTCTTTCTTAATAGATTTGCAACCACCATATCCATCTCAACAACACCCGTAGTTACATCAACCATAAAGACAATAACCGAAGCCTCATCAATGGCCAATTCTACCTGTCTTCTTATTTCGCCTTCAAATATATCCTCTTTGGTGCGAGCATAACCTCCTGTATCAATCACAGAAAACTTACAACCATTCCATTCTCCTTGACCATAAATACGATCTCTTGTCACACCACTAACCTCTTTCACAATCGCATCTCTCGATTCAGTCAATCGATTAAAAAGAGTTGATTTCCCCACATTTGGCCGTCCTACAATAGCAACAATATTTGACATAAACTATTTCTTTAATATCCGTATTTTTTTAGCTTTTGATCTGAGCTGCGCCAATCTTTATCAACCTTAACGTAATTGTCTAAAAACACTTTTTTGTCCAAAAACTTTTCCAAATCTATTCTAGATTTTTTTCCAATCTTTTGAAGCATGTCACCTCCTCTGCCAATAATAATCCCCTTTTGAGAATCACGCTCAACAATGATTTGAGCACGGATTCTAATAATTCTTGGTTCTTCTTTATATTCTTCTACTAGAACTTGACAGCTATACGGTATTTCTTTTTGACAAAGCTCAAATATTTTTTCACGAATGATCTCCGAAATAAAAAATCGTAATGGTCGGTCTGTTAAGTCATCCTTGTCATAATATGGGGGGCTCTCTGGAATATGATTGACAATTTCATTCCATAATTCACTCACATTAAAATCATGCAAAGCGGATATAGGACAAACTTTAGCATTAGGAAGCTGTTTTTGCCAATATTCAATTCGTTTAAATACCTCATCTTGAGAAGACAAATCTATTTTATTAATCAGACAAAATACCGGAACAGAAAGCTTCTTTATTCTTTCGAGGGTTTGAACATGATTCATTTCACGCTCTTTGGTATCAGTTACAAACAATAAAATATCTGCATCCTTTATAGACCCCTGAACACTATCCATCATATTATCATGAAGCTTATAAGCAGAATTCACAACTCCTGGTGTATCAGAAAAAACGACCTGAAGATCATCTTCATTTACAATTCCTATAATTCGGTGTCTAGTAGTTTGAGCTTTCGAAGTGACAATAGAGACACGCTCACCCACCAAACGATTCATTAAGGTTGATTTCCCTACATTTGGACTCCCTACAATATTTACAAAACCGGACTTGTGTGCCATAAAAAAGAATTGGGCGCAAAGGTACGACATTTAAAATGATGTTGTAAATAATTTGATTAATCTCTACTTTTAAGAAATTATTGCTACTTGAAAAAAAAAATAATTCTTCTTTTTTCCTTAATCGTTGTTCTCGTTTTAATTTATTATCGAGAAAAATTCGGCCTGATCTTTTCGAATCCAAAGGGATTTCTTGATTTATTTCTAAATATCTCAAGAATAGCTTCCTTTAGCTTGTATGCTTTAGCCTTAAACATCGGTATATTCCTTTTAGCTGCAATAGTCGAAATAATATCTATTGGATGGACGCAATCATCACTCAATAGAATCCTATCAAATCGATCTAAATCTACCTATGGCGATATATGGTGTTGGGCATTATCTATTTTTAACTTATATGATATGTTTGTCCTGCTGTTTTCATTTGGATTTTTTTATTTGACGACAAGCTTTGTGATGCAGAACGTATATGAGATTCATTTGATTAATAACATTGGATCTCCGATCATTGTTTTTATTCTCGTCTTTGCTATTTCAGATCTTAAACACTTCATCTGGCATTACTTCATGCACAAAAGACCATTCTGGGAATTGCATAAATACCATCATTCTGCAACAGAGTTTAATTTAATTACAACGACCCGAGGTCATTTTTTAGAAAAGGGATTTTTAACCATCATTGATGTTTTTGTGTTCCTTTTATTAGGGGTTCCTCCTGAATATTTTATTTTCATAGCCTTTGGAAGAGAATTTTATGCATTCATTTTACATGCAGATTTAAATTGGTCCTTTGGTTGGGTTGGTAGATATGTATTGATATCACCAAAAGCACATAAAATACATCACAGTAGTGATGAAAATCATTTTGGAAAAAATTTAGGTACTTTCTTCAACTGGTGGGACCATCTTTTTGGTTCATATATAGATACAGATGATGAGATTAAAATAGGAGTAAAAAACACTACCTACAATAAAAATGGCTTTTGGATGGATATGGTACTCGGAACCAAAGATTTTATTTCGGCTACACTAAAGATCAGAAACTCACACTAAAGAGTAATCTTAATGTAGTTTTTGTCTCTTAATCAGATACTGCTGAAGAACAGGCTCTACCCCATCTGCAATATTTACTTCCACAAAGTCAATACTTAGGTTGACGCATTTTAATCGAATTTCTTCAAAGTAAGATTTAATGCGCTTCTCATAAGTTTCCCTTATTTCGTTCGGATTTAATTTCATTTTTTCGCCTGACTCCATATCTATCAGCTCATATGGCCTATTTTCCAGACCTAAATCTTTTTCCACTACATTGTCTAAAACCTGAAATAACACGACTTCATGTTTGTTATGCTTCAAATGCTGTAACGATTCAATAACTTCATTTACCTGGTTTGGATCATCTAGTAAATCAGTAAATATGACGACCAAACTTCTTTTATGAATCAACTCAGCAATTTCATGTAAAGAGTCAGCTGTAGTCGTTTCATTCTTTTGCTTTGGATCATATCCCTTCAACCCTTTCTCAAGTTCCGCATATAAACGGCGATGGTGACTTTGAGAGGATTTAGACTCACTGACAAACTCCACTTTATCATTAAAGAAACTCAAGCCTACTGCATCTCTTTGTCTTCTTAAAAGCTCCATTAAGCTCGCTACTGAATAAACAGAAAACTCAAATTTGGATATCTCATTATACTTAAAATACATTGAACTAGACGAGTCAATCACAAAATAACATCTCAAATTGGTCTCTTCCTCATACTTCTTGGTATACATCCGCTCAGTTCTTCCATAGAGCTTCCAGTCTATATGTCTTGTAGACTCTCCGTTATTGTATAACCTGTGTTCAGCAAACTCAACAGAGAACCCATGAAAAGGACTCTTATGCAAACCAGTAATAAATCCCTCTACTACCTGCCTAGCAAGCAATTCCAAGTTTCCGAATTGAGCAAGTTTCAAACGATCAATAGGCATAGAATAAATTTATTAAAATTGATTTAAGTTCCCTTATAAAGATGACGATATAATGTATTCAACAAAACACCTGCCAAAATCAAAAAGACTCCTAAATATACAATTACGTTTAGTCTTTCATCAAAAATAAACAATCCAATGAGAAGGGCATATATGATACCGAGATACTGAAATGGAACAATTACAGAAGCAGATCCAAAATGCAATGCTTTTGTTAACAGAATTTGCGCGAATTGGGTAAAAACACCGATAAGGATTAAAAAGATCCATTCTATTCCGATAGGATGCACATAATCAAACATACACCAGAGCACCATAAACGGTAAAGAAACCATTGGGAAATACAAAACAATATTTATGGGATGGTCTGTAGATTTGAGTTTAACTATTGCAGTATATGCAATACCAGAAATAGAAGCTGAAAGCATACCAAGACCAAGCCATAAATAATCAATAGAAATACCATCTTGACTGCTTATTAAATCCTGTAAAGAGATTAAAGCAACCCCAATAAACGCAAAGGCAACAAATAACCATTGAATTTTATAAATCCGATCACCAATTAAAATCATGGTAAATAACATTGTAAAAATAGGGGCCAGATATTGAATGACTGCAGCAATGGCAAATGGCAAATTCTGTATGGTCATAAAAAAAATAGTCAGAGCGATCGTGCCGGAAATTCCCCGAACTAGAAGCCATTTTTTATTTACACCAAAAAAAGGATAGCCCTTTATTTTGATAACCGTGGCACTTATTAAAAACGAAACCAATGACCTTGCTAAAACGAGTTCGTGGGCTGGTATATGCTGGAAATTATGCGAAAACAATTCATTTGCTTCTCCACTTTGACCAAATAATTTGACAAAGAAATTAACCAGTAAAAAGCAAATTCCAGAAAGAATAATAAATATTATACCTTTTTTCACACTTTTAATTATTTACGCTCCTCCCTTTTGTTTCACTCGATACCCCTTTTCAGTGAGAAATACAATCATCTTCTTGACAAAGTTGCCTTGAATTAAAATTTCAGCATTCTTTACTGAACCACCAACACCAAACTTATTTTTCAAAAGCTTTGATAACTCTTTTACATCGTCCTCAGTACCGACGAACCCTTCAACCAGCGATACTTCTTTGCCTCCTCGATTTTTTCGATCCAAAGAAACGTATAAAAGCTGTTTATTCGGAGATATCGTTTCATGCTCCAAATTCTCCTCTTCTTGAAATTCAAAATCTGGATTTGTTGAATAAACAACATTAATTCTTTTCTTGTTTTTTTTAGACATAGCTCGAAAGATTCAATTAAACGAATTAAAGACAAAAGTAATTTATACTTTGTAAGTATAATATTTAATTTTACGACGTTAATATATCGTATGGGAGAATTTACAAAGAAAATAGTGACTATTATAGGGGCGAGACCCCAAATCATCAAAGCGTCTGCGATTAGCAGAGCAATAGAAACATCATTTAAAAATGAAATTAACGAAATCATCGTGCATACGGGGCAACATTATGATCAAAACATGTCACAAATATTTTTTGAAGAATTAGGAATTCCAAATCCAAACTATAATATTAATGTAGGATCTGGGCGTCATGGAAAACAAACAGCCAAGATGATTGAAGGTATTGAAGAAATTCTATTAAAGGAAAATCCTGATGCAGTTATTTTATACGGTGACACAAATTCGACAATAGCTGGTTCACTAGCTGCCTCCAAAATTCATATACCGATTGTCCATATTGAAGCTGGACTGAGAAGTTTCAACAAAAAAATGCCTGAAGAAATCAATAGAATCGCTTGTGATCATATGTCCAGTTTACTTTTTTCTCCAACCAATCAAGGAATTCTCAACTTAAAGAAGGAAGGTTTTAGCACTGACACAAATAACAAAGCCTCCATGGACAACCCGAATATCTATCATTGTGGTGACATTATGTTAGACAATAGCATGTATTTTGGTCAAAATGAGCATTCCTCTAAATTAATGGATACCCTTGAATTAGAAGAAGGCAATTATGTCCTTTGTACTATTCATCGTGACAACAATACCGACTCGGAAAAAAATCTGAACAATATATTAAAAGCTCTTTTAAATTGTCAAGAGAAAACAAACTTGAAAATAGTTTTACCCTTGCACCCAAGAACAAAAAACAAAATTAGTGAGCTTAAAAACCAAGAGCTTGTGAAAAAATTGACAAATAATGTCAATATCAGTATAATCCCTCCTGCTGGATTTATAGACATAATTACACTCGAAAAAAAATCTCGTTTAATAATAACGGATAGTGGTGGTCTTCAAAAAGAAGCATATTTCTTCAAAAAACCCTGTGTGATACTCAGAGAGCAAACAGAGTGGGTTGAAATAGTGGAAAATGGAAACGCCATTCTAACAGGATCAGACTATGATAAAATCAATGATGCCATTAAGCACTTACTTTCCAAAAATGATTTTACTTATCCGCCAATATTTGGAGACGGTAAGGCAGGTCAATTTATTTGCTCTAAAATATTAAGTGATTTATAATTGATGCTGATTTTCGTTGAAAACATAACCAATAGATTAAAATATACTTTCGATTTCATTTTTAAAGAAAGAGATTTAACCTACGAATTTACTACCAATCAGGAATTATTTATTAATTCAAACTCACCTAAATTTAATTATTCAAGAGAATCCTTTGATATAAAAATTCATTCCTTAATACCTTCCTCTATTCTATTTCGGGAAGGCGTATATAATTTCAGTATTAACAAGAATTTATTTAATCATGAAGAATGTCTAACCATTAATGACAAAACAGATCCATTTGCAAGTATTTTTTATATTCTAACAAGGTATGAAGAGTACAACTCAACCCTAATAGATCAACATGGAAGGCACCAAGGCAAGCATTCTGTTTTATATCGGTTTAATTGGCATCTCCAAAGTAAATGTGACCGTTGGGCTGAGGATATTCTAGCGTTTTTTAAAGAAAACTGTGGTTTTAAATATGATAAGAAGATTTATCACCCTCAAATTATTCCAACATTCGATATCGATAAGGCATATGCGTATAAACACAAAGGCATAATAAGGAACATTCTCTCTAATATAAAAGACCTTTGGACTAAAAACACAAAACAGCTTATAGAACGAAAATTGGTTATCAGCGGTAGTAAAAAGGATCCATTTGATAATTTTGACTTGATTTATGAAATTCATAGACGTGGTTATGATGTGAAATTATTCTGGCTTATAGGGAACTATGGAAAATTCGATAAAAATATATCCCATAAACACAAACGACACATTCGTCTCATAAAGAAAATGGCTGAAATTTCTACAATAGGTATTCATCCAAGCTACAAGTCCAATTCAAACGATTTTTTTGTACACCACGAAATCGAAAGACTTCAAAAGATATTATCAAAACATATTAGAAATAGCCGACAGCATTTCTTAAAGCTTACATTACCATATACCTACGAAACCCTAATTGAGCAGGAAATAGAAAATGATTTTACGATGGGGTATGCCGATATTTGTGGGTATAGAGCAGGTACTGCTAGAAAACACCTTTGGTTTAATGTCATGACCAATGAAATCACCAAATTAAAAATACATCCTTTTGCTTATATGGATGGAACACTGAATGAATACCTAAAGATAAAGCCTGAGGATGCACAGGAAAAAATAGCAGCACTTTTCATGGAAACCAAAAAATTCGGAGGAGATTTTATTTTTATTTGGCACAATGACACAATCAATAATTACGGCCATTGGAAAGGATGGTCTCAGGTATTAGAATTTACTTTACGGCTAAGAGAAGTTGTTAAATAAATCATTAAAATAAATAATATTAAATACTTATAAATAAGCTATTTACCACTCTCTATTGTACTCCGAATCAACCATTAGATTCTTCCCATCTTCTTTTTGAAGCGCATAATTAAATCCTGAATAAACTGAATATGAGCCCACCCTACCGAAAACATCCATCGCAATAAAACCACATTGAAGCCCGGTCACGTCATCATGCTTGGAAATGATTCGCTCGACCGCCAATCGACAAGCATCTTGAGGAGATTTTCCTTGCCTCATTAACTCTACTACAGTATGACTTCCTGCAATTCTTATTATGGCCTCCCCCATTCCTGTGGCACATGCACCACCAACTTCATTATCAACAAATAGTCCTGCACCAATTATTGGTGAATCACCTACTCGTCCATGCATTTTATAAGCCCAACCACTTGTAGTGCAGGAACCACTGATATTCCCAAACTCATCCAACGCAAGCATACCTATGGTATCATGGTTTTCATGATTTATCCTTGGTTTTTTCAATAGCTCTTTATTTTCTTTCTTCCATTCTTTCCAATCTTTTTTCACCTCTTTGATGGGTGTTTTATACTTTTCAAATCCCTGTTCAATGGCAAAATCACGAGCTCCTTCCCCCACGAGCATAACGTGTGGTGTCCTTTCCATAACCGCACGTGCCACTGATATAGGGTGTTTAATTCCTTCTATACAAGCCACTGAACCACATTTGGAATTTTCGTCCATAATACATGCATCTAATGTCACATGCCCCTCACGATCAGGCCTACCTCCAATGCCCACACTTCGGTTTGTGATATCAGCTTCCGTCACCTTAACCCCTGCTTCTACTGCATCAATGGATTTCCCACCATCAGACAATACTTTCCATGCCTCCTCATTAGCCTTGATACCATGGCTCCATGTTGAAATGACAATATTACTTCGTTTTATAAGGTTGGCTTTGGGGTGTTCTTTTGGCATGGATTTACCAAAAATCCCATTGCTTTTTATTAAAGCCAGAGCAGTCGTTGTTAATCCGAATTTAAAAAATGTTCTTCTTTTCATAATTTCTTGAATAAATAAATGCTCTACTTTCTTGTATTGCGAATATGTCCACTATAATTTCTACTGAAGTAATGCCTCGTGCCATCACCATACATGTATAAATAATTTACATCACTCGGGTTTAATGAGGCCTCGAGAACCCTGGCATTCACAAGACAGATTGGTCCTGGTGGAAGACCTTGCATCTTGTATGTATTGTAGGCACAGTCAATGTCTCTGTGTTCATACAATAATCTTGTTACTCCTTTCAATTCGTCACCCCAACAATATACAAATGTGGGATCCGATTGTAAAGGCATGTTAATTTCCATACGGTTCAAATATAATTTTGATATGTCACTCCATTCATCTTCTTTCCTAGATTGCTCCAAGTAGACCATACTCGCAAGGGTATATAATTCAGAAGGCGATGATAGATTAATTTCATTAAGCTTCGCCATTCGTTCTGGTGTCCAAAACTTTTTAAACTCTTTGGCCATTTTTTCTACAAATTGCTTTTCATCAGTATCATAAAACACCTTGTAAGTGTTTGGAATAAACATCGCAGGAAATTGCTCTCTTGAAAATCCGTATTTACTGTAGGTTGAAGGGTCATTTAAGTATGAAGAAAGAGTAGCACTGTCTACAAGGATTGTTTGAGAAACCTTTTTAGATAGCTGATCAAGCTGATACATTCCTTTACAATTATTAAATGTTATGGTCACCTCTACCTCTGCATTTCCATTTCCTTTGGAATTGATTGTAAATCCATTAAGCAAGTCCTTAATTGTAGTAGCAGGCGATATTACATATTTTCCTAATGCAATTTTATTTTCATCGAGCCCTTTATAACGACCAATTTCTATAAAAGCTTCCTCATCATCAATAATTTTCTCCTCCTTTAGCTTACTGGCAAGCTGTTTCAAAGTAGATTTTTTATCGATTAGAAAAACCGTTTCCTTCTTGTTAATAGTAAAAGATTCACTGGCAAAATACAATTTGATTTTTGGCAATAAAATAATTGCCAATAAAATGAATGCAGACACAATTGCAATTAAAATTTTTATTTTATTTCTTTTCATAATCTATCAAAATTCAATTTTGTAAATGTTCATTGTCTTTCCCGACATAATCACATTCGATTCTTCAATGTCATAACCCAGTCTTTCAAAAAGAATATTACTGGCAATATTATCAAACTCAACGAATGACCTCAAGCAATATATACCTAAAACATTTGCAGCATACTCCTTAATTTCATCTAAAGCAGCACTGGCAAATCCCTTTTGTCTATTTAGCTCATCAATTATCGCAATCCCAACTTCCGCTGTTTCAGTCGTAAAATCAATATTATATAGATCCACTAAACCCACAGGAATGTTGGAATGCTTATTACATACAATAAAACGTACCTGGCCTGAATCAAATACACTACGCTGTTCTCTTATGACAGCTTCAATTAATTCAATAGTTATAGGAGCGTCTCTTTCAGTAAACCTTCTTATTTCTTTGTCTGTCTCCCAATCAAAAATAAGAGCTGCATCTCTCAACTCTACAAGTCTTAAAGAAATTAAATCCTCATTATGCATGTAATAGATTCAATCGTTTTTCAATATCTTCAGGACCATAACTCAAAATGCCTAACTCTGATTTCGTTACATTAAAACCATGATATTCACTTATCTTATTTCTGTCATTCAAATGCGATAATAACTCTGAGAGTTTTATGACATTTTTAGAAATATTTAATACTTCCTTGATTGGAGCCAAGCAAGATGTCTGTGCTGAAAATGCGTGATCATATGTACCAAATATACTACGCACCTCTCTTATATTTAAGTTAAATTTTAAATTTAATACAATGCACTTAATATTCTTTTTTTCAATGATTTGAATTACTTTATTAACAGGTATTTCATCTCTTCCATTACTTTTGAGACTAAAAAACACATCACCTACAGAAAGACCAACATGCGGAGGTATTTTATCAATATGAAAAACCCAGAGAGATAAATCTTCAACCCCATTATAATTCGTCATAGGGTTTAAATGCCCAAATGTGAAATCAAATTTCGATTTGTCCATGAAAAATTTGTTTAGCTGGGCCAATTAAATGCACATTGGCAAATTCACCATTGCTCAATTTGTCAAATGAAACTTTTAGTACTCCTCCCTTTGTTTCGATTTCAATCATATTCTCATCTGAATTACAATGTACTGAATGTATCAATGCGCAAGCAGTAGCCCCCGTACCACAGGATAGGGTTTCATCTTCTACCCCTCTTTCATAAGTTCTCATCTCAATACGGCTTGAACCTATTCCATAAATCAAATTCACATTTACCCCTTCATTTTTATATTCGTCCGAGAACCTGATTTTCTTACCGTATTCTAAAATTGAATTTAGCTCTCCTTTTTTCTCAACATAACTTGCAAAATGTGGAGAACCTGTTTCTAAAAAATAAGAAGTACCGTTTGGCCCTTCAATATGATCTATATTTTTGGTTTCAATTGATCCAACATTACTGATTTCTACCTTCACCTCATTCTCACAGACGTATGCCTTATGAATACCATCAAAAGCTTCAAAATCACAAGAATTATTGTTGATAATTCCAGATGAATAGGCAAATTGAACAGCGCATCGTGCCCCATTACCACAAAAGCTTTGAGAACCATCGGGATTAAAGAACTCCATTTTAAAATGATGTTCAATGGATCTTTTTATCAATATAAGACCATCTGAACCTATTCCAAACTTCCTGTTACAAATAAGCTGAATCTGATTAATATCAAGCTGAATTTTTTCTGTATTAAAGGAATTGATTATGATAAAATCATTTCCAGTTCCTTGATACTTATAAAAGGGAATGGTCATAGTTTACAAATGTATTGATTATTGATTTCATTTTTAACAATTTTAGCTTAACATTCTTTAACACGGACGATGTACCAAAGTATAGGTCTTAGGTGTTAAACTTGTGTAATTAATAATTTATACCATGAAGAACTCAATATTATTCAAAACACTTATTACTGGAATCATCGGTGGATCAATACCATTGATAATATTTTTGGCTACTAAAAAAAATCCAACGGAAACTACCAACGAAACTAAATATAGCTCAGATTATTTGATAGATGGTAATCGGAAAACACCCATACACAGCGCAAATTTTTCAGGAACGAATTCTATTGATTTCAGAGAAGCATCAAAAAACTCCATTAATTCTGTAGTTCACGTTACGACAAAAGTAGTTCACACCTCATTTCAAAGAGATATTTTCCAAGAGTTCTTCTATGGTCCCGGGGCTGGTGGAAAAGAATTCAAACAGTTTGGTTCGGGTGCAGGTTCAGGTGTGTTTATTTCATCGAAAGGTTATATAGTGACGAATAACCACGTAATTGAAAATGCCAGTGAAATACAGGTTATTCTAAATGACAATTCAAAATATGATGCAACAATTGTTGGAACTGATCCTTCCACTGATATCGCCGTAATAAAGATCGAAGGAGAAAATTTCCCATCTATACCTATAGGCAATAGCGATGACTTAGAAATTGGAGAATGGGTACTTGCGGTTGGAAATCCATTTAACTTAACATCAACCGTCACAGCTGGGATTGTATCGGCAAAGGCGCGTAATATAAACCTATTGAACGGAAACGCGGATAAAAATATTTTTCCTATTGAGTCTTTTATCCAAACAGATGCAGCTGTAAACCCAGGAAATAGTGGTGGGGCTCTCGTAAATTCAAAAGGCGAATTGGTAGGAATCAATACTGCCATCGCATCCCAAACTGGAAGTTATTCTGGTTATTCATTTGCGGTTCCTGTAAATCTTGTTCAAAAAGTAATGAGAGATTTGATTGATTATGGTGTAGTTCAAAGAGGTTATTTGGGAGTTCAAATCGCAGATATTACCCAAGAAATACAAACGGAAAGAAATTTACCCGACCTGAAAGGAGTTTATGTAGCCGGTGTTGTCGAGGATGGAAGTGCTGAAAAAGCAGGGCTTAAAGAAGGAGATGTCATCATGAGAATTGGAACAAAAGAAGTAAATTCTTCCGCAGCCCTTCAAGAAGAAATTGGAAAAATGAGGCCTGGAGATAAAGTTGCCGTTACCATCAGAAATTCCAAAGGAGACGAGCAAACAAAGGAAGTTGTTTTAAGAAATAAAGAAGGACAAACCGATTTGATTACTAAGGAAGAGGTCAAGAAAAATTATTCATTGGGGGCAACATTTGAAAATTTAAGCGAAAAAGAAAAAAGATCTTTGAACATTGACTATGGTGTAAAAATTAAAACCATTACAGCAGGGAAATTAAAATCATTAGGATTGAAGGAAGGAGTAATCATTTCTAAAATAAACAATAAACCTGTAAAAACCATAGAACAACTGACATCAAAACTCAATGATTCGAATAGAGGGATACTATTAGAAATCATGAGTTCAAGCGGAAGAAAAGATTATGTTGGATTTGGATTATAAAAACCCTTTTTAAAGGCACGGTTTTTGAGTGCAAATAAAGACTGATTTTATTCATAAAAAAAACATTTAAAATTTTTCTATTCCCTTTTTTTGGCGTTACTTTGTTCTTCCATTTGGAACGCGAATTACTCATTTAAATCACCGATAAAACCATATGAGACAGTTAAAAATAACTAAATCCATAACGAATCGTGAAAGTCAATCCTTAGACAAATATTTGCAAGATATAGGTAGAGAGGATTTAATCACTGCAGAACAAGAAGTAGAATTAGCCAGAAAAATCAAAGCTGGTGATCAATTGGCATTAGAAAAGCTAACCAGAGCAAATTTAAGGTTTGTTGTTTCTGTTGCGAAACAATATCAAAATCAAGGCCTGACTCTACCTGATTTAATAAACGAAGGTAATCTAGGTCTTATTAAGGCTGCTCAAAAATTTGATGAAACTCGAGGTTTTAAGTTTATTTCTTATGCTGTTTGGTGGATTCGTCAATCCATACTTCAAGCGTTAGCTGAACAAGCACGGATTGTAAGACTTCCATTAAACCAAGTTGGTTCACTTAACAAAATCAACAAGGCTTTTTCAAAACTGGAACAAGAATATGAAAGACCTCCATCTGCTGAAGAGCTTGCTGAGGCCTTAGAAGTTCCTGAAGATAAAATTAAAGAGAGCCTGAATGTATCAGGACGTCATGTATCTATGGATGCTCCTTTAACTACCAACGAAGATGGTGGTACACTTATGGATGTAATGGCAAACAATGATGCGCCAAAAACAGATCAAACATTGATGGCTGAATCTCTTCAAAAAGAAATTGAAAGATCATTAAGTACACTAACTGATAAAGAAAGAGAAATCATTCGTTTGTTTTTTGGCATTGGAATGAATCATGGATTAACTCTAGAAGAAATCGGCGCAAAGTTCAATCTAACAAGAGAGCGTGTTCGACAAATAAAAGAAAAGGCAATAAGACGCCTTCGTCATACCTCGAGAAATAAACTTTTAAAGTCCTATCTCGGATAAATTAAAATTACATTAAGCTGCCTTCTTGGCGGCTTTTTTTATTAGCAATCAACAAAACAATCAAAATGGAAATGGAATTAGGCTATGAAAAAGGCTTACAACTTCAATTAAAAAAAGAGAGAGCAGCTGTAAAGCTTCAAAGTAAGGTTGGTGAACTTCTCTATGAAAAAGGCATAGAATTGGTTCTATTTAGAAATCATTTGACAGATACAACGATATCCGAAATCATCAATCTTCATGAATACTCAAAAAAAGTGGTCAACGAACCCATTGATGTATTTACGACATCTGAATTAGCAAGTACTATACTAGAGCTGGATTTAGTTCCTGCCAAAATGGATATAGGGAAGCTTGCAAACGAATGGATTCAAGCTAAATCGAAGTTTAATTCTCAAAAAGAATTTCTTTTAAATAAACTTTCAGGATTAAAAGCCGAGCATGACAATGTGAAGCCAAGAGATGTTATATTGTACGGTTTTGGTAGAATTGGACGTTTAGCGGCAAGAGAGTTGATTAAACAAGCAGGAAAAGGCCAACAATTGAGGCTAAGAGCAATCGTAACAAGAGGAAATTCTGAAGCAGATATCATAAAAAGAGCATCTTTATTAAGAAATGATTCTGTTCACGGTGCTTTTAGAGGATCTGTTATTGAAGATGCAAAAAACAGCTCAATTATCATAAATGGCCAACAAGTTCATATGATTGGTGCTTCAAACCCTGAAGACATTGATTACACCTCTTATGGTATCAATAACGCATTAGTTATCGATAATACGGGTGCATTTACAAATAGGGAAGCTCTTTCAAGACACTTGCAATCTAAAGGTGTTTCAAAGGTATTATTGACTGCTCCCGGTAAAGAAATCCCAAACATAGTTTATGGAATAAATCAAAAAGATCTTGACATTGAAAATGAAAACATCTTTTCTGCAGCTTCTTGTACGACTAATGCCATTTCTCCCGTATTAAAAGTGGTTAACGATAAATACGGTATTGTTAAAGGACACATTGAAACAGTTCATGCTTATACCAATGACCAGAATTTATTAGACAACATGCACAAAAAACCTCGTAGAGGGCGATCTGCTGCCATTAATATGGTAATTACTTCAACTGGTGCAGGTAATGCAGTAACAAAAGTAATTCCAGACTTAAAAGACCGTCTAACCGCAAATGCAGTAAGAGTTCCAACACCAAATGGATCTTTGGCAATTTTAAATTTGGAATTAAATAAATCAGTATCTATCGAGGACATTAATAATACGGTTCAAAATGAGGCACTAAATGGTGAGCTTGTAAATCAAATTTTCTTCTCAATTGATTCTGAACTTGTTTCAAATGATATTATCGGAAATACGTGCTGTGCAGTATATGATTCAAAAGCTACCTTAGCATCTAAAGATGGCAAAAGTGTTGTATTGTA
>Ga0257121_1001006_pt1 | contig 22201 bp, 19 predicted proteins | sample SI106_100metaG_FD_190180 | JGI IMG/M metagenome (GOLD analysis project Ga0257121, IMG submission 190180) | Marine microbial communities from Saanich Inlet, British Columbia, Canada - SI106_100 | ecosystem: Environmental > Aquatic > Marine > Inlet | place: Canada: British Columbia | collected... | reverse complement strand
GCAACCGCATTTAATAAATTTAATATTATACTTGGTAGCAGATATGATAATTACACAAACTATACGCCAGTAATTTCTAATAAATTTGCTGTAGGATTTCCTTTAAATAAAAAAATAAACATAAATAGTTCAATAGGTACGGGTTTTAAAATACCTGATTTCAGACAAAGATTTTTCGATTTTACTAACTCAACCATTGGATATACTGTATTGGGTCGAGATGTTGCTTTTGATAGAATAGAATCTATGCAAGATGATGGAATGATACAGGAAATTTTTATTCCATTTTCAGAACTAAGTTCTCCTTTAAAATCAGAAACTTCATTAAATATTAATATTGGAGTAAAATATAATCCAACAAAAAAACTGATTTTTAATGCAAACTTATTTAAGAATAAAATACAGAATTTGATTGAATGGCAGTCAGTGGCTAAAGCAATAAATAACACAAATATTTATAGTTATTTTAATATTAATGAGGTTGAAACAAAGGGGGTAGAGTTTAACACAACTTATAAACCATCTATTAATTATGAAATAAAGATGGGATATCAATTACTATATGCTTATGATACAGAAATTAGAACAAGATTTGAAACTGAGGATATATATGTAAATGATATAAATGGAGTAAGCTTTAAACTTAATAAAGAGGATTATTTTGGATTATTTAATAGATCTAGACATATGGGAAATATCAAAATATTGTATCATATAAATAAAAGATTAGATGTAAATAGTATTATTACTTATAGAAGTAAATACGCTCTAAATGATGTCAATGGAAATGATTTATTAGACATGTATGATGAATTCGTTAAAGAATATACTTTATGTGATTTAGGATTTACTTATTCCCTACATCCATTAAGGTCAATCCAAATTGGAGCAAAGAATATTTTCGGATTTACAAATCCAGAATATATCAGTAACATATCAGGGAGAATATATTATATAAATATTAATTTAAATCTTAAATAAAGCTCAAATAATTAATAATAAAAGACAATTGATTAAGTAGACTTATTTACTTTAGCGAACTCTTAACAAACAAAAACAAAAACAATGAAAACAATGAAAACAACAATGAAAACAATTTTATCAATATTTATGGTAACGGTGTTATTTTATGCATGTGATACAGGTACTAATTTACCAGCTCCATATAATCTTGATTGTAATGGTATTGAAAATGGGCTAGCGGTTGCTGATGAGTGTGGAACTTGTCATCAATCATATGTATATGATTTTGTTACGCATGTGCCAACTTATATAAATGATACTACTGGCTTAGAATTAGGAGCAACTGAGATAGTTATTATAGCTGGATCTCCTGAAGATATAGCTTCTAATCCAAATTGGAATGGTGGCCCTTTAGCAGCTGTTGATTCTTGTGGTGATTGTCATCAATCATATGTATATGATTTTGTTACGCATGTACCAACTTATATAAATGATACTACTGGATTAGTTTTAGGAGCAACTGAAATGATTGTTATAGCTGGATCTCCTGAAGATATCGCTTCGAATCCAAATTGGAATACTGGTTGTACAGAATAATATGAAATACACAGCTTCATTACTTGTATTTAGTCTCTTGTTTTTTTCTTCTTGTGAGAAAAGCAGTCCCCAGTTAATAGATGAGGATGTGATTACCTTTGTTGAGTTAAATGCAAGCCAGTATGATGTTAATATACTTGATTCCTTAGTGACTGGGAAGTTTGAGAAATTTAGTTTTTCAGAGGGGGATACAGTAAGTCATGATAATTGGGACGTAGCATTTAGTGGAACTACAATTATTGTTAATGGAGGCGATAGTTATAACGTTAATCAGCCAGAAAGAATAGGTAATGCAGCAGTTTATATTGATATAGGTGTTATGTCAGATATTAAAACAGTTGATGTAGATAAATTAATTCAAGATAATGAAGAGGGGCCTGCTATAATTGATGATTTAGGAGTCCCTCCACCTGGAGAAGGTTGGGCTTCTTATGATATGGACGCACATATATTATCTCCTACTCCAGGGAGGATATTAGTTTTTCGAACGCATGATAATAAATATGCAAAAATGGAGATTCTTTATTTCTATGACAGCCCAGACCCACAACCTTCAGAAGGAGATTATGGTGGATTTTACACATTTAATTATGTGTATCAATCTGATGGAGGAATTACTTTTTAAAAGAAAAAGTGTTAGTTTTAAAAAAAGCATCCAGTTTGGGTGTTTTTTTTATTTTTGTAAAAATGGAAAAAGATTATTTCTCAAATCTAAGTCTTGATGAAAAAAATATTCTAAAAGATAAAGGAACAGAACCCCCTTTTACTGGAGAATATGACAATCATTTTGAAACAGGTATCTTTGTTTGTAGAGCTTGTCAAAGTCCTTTGTACGAATCAAACACCAAATTTAATTCTGGATGTGGATGGCCTTCATTTGATGATGAAATAGAGGGATCTATTGTAAGACATGAAGATTCAAGTGGAGGAAGAATAAGAACTGAGATTTGCTGTGCAAAATGTGGCGGACATCTAGGACATATTTTTCATGGAGAGCAAATAACAGAGAAAGATACTCGACACTGTGTTAATTCTTTGAGCATTAAGTTTCTACCCTATAATAATTTACAAAAAGCATATTTTGGGGCAGGATGTTTTTGGTCTGTAGAAAAAATCTTCAGAGAAATTAAAGGAGTATATCTGTCTCAGGTTGGTTATATGGGAGGTGATATAAATAATCCTACTTATCAGGATGTATGTAATGGAGACACAAATCATGCTGAAGTAATTGAAATTTGTTATGATGAAAATATTGTTTCTTTCGAACAATTATTAAATGTTTTTTGGGGGAATCATAATCCAACTACCTTAAATCAACAAGGACCAGATATAGGAACACAATATAGATCAGTAATATTTTATACATCTGAGTTACAAAAAGAAGAAGCTAAGAGATCTATTCCGAGTCAACAAGGGAAATGGAAGGGAAATATTGTTACAGAAATTAGTCAATCCTCAAAATTTTACAGAGCAGAGGAATATCATCAAAACTATTTGAATAAAAACAATATTTCTAGTTGTGGTTTATGATTTCGGTAAGATAATACAGAATGTAGTCCCTTCTTCTTCATTTGAATTTTGAACAAATAGTTTACCTTTATGATAATCTTCTACAATTCTTTTTGATAAGGATAATCCAAGTCCCCAACCTCTATTTTTTGAAGTAATACCAGGCATAAAGATAGATTTCATAATACTTTTATCAATTCCAGTTCCTGTATCAGAAATATACATTTGTATTTCTTCATCATGTTCGGAGCAATTAATAGTAATCTTACCCTCTCCTTTCATAGCGTCTGCTGCATTTTTACAGATGTTTTCAATCACCCAAATTAGTAGAACTCTATTAAGTTTTATCTTTTTAGTTATAACAGAAATATTTTTTTCAAATTTGATATTTTTTGAAAATCTTTTTTCCATATAAGAAATAGAATTTTCTATAATTTTAGTAATGTTTTCATCATTTAATTTTGGCTTTGAACCAATTTTTGAAAATCTTTCAGTAATAGTTTCAAGTCGTTTTAAATCTTTATCCATTTCAATAGTCATACTTTCATTTTCTGGGTTTTGTTTTAATAATTCTAACCATGCCATTAAAGAAGAAAGTGGTGTTCCAATCTGATGGGCAGTTTCTTTAGCCATACCAGCCCAAACTTGGTTTTGCTCTGATCTTTTTGCAGCATTAAATATAAAATATGCTAAAATAGCAAAGAGAAAAATAAAAGATAATTGATAATATGGATACCAACGCATTTTTTTTAGAATTTTGTCAGCTAATTGTTGTTTTTCTAGAGTAAATCCATGCATTTTCCTAGTTTGATCTAATATGGCAGAATTTTTATAATATAATTTCTGCTTTACTCCCCAAATATCAATCAAAATAGAGTCTCCTACTTTTTTCATAGTTTCTAGTTCTGCACGAATATATTGATCCTTCTTATCATAATCTTCATCAATATCTTTAGGTATTTCAATGTTTTTCCAATCCAATATATCATAACATTCATCATCAACTCGAATTACAGGAATAGTCTTATTCTGCTGTATTAGATCAATTGCCCAAGAATAATCACCTTCATCATCTAGAGTCATATTATTTAAAGTTTGGTAAGCCTTAGCAAAGTTTTTTATGTTAGAAAATTCTTCATTTTTTAATGTTACTTCATTTTGTTTCAAAGTTTCAATAGACTGACTTAAAGAATTAATTGATTTTTCTAACTCTTTATCTAAGTCATCAATTAAATAAATTGATAATGCAGAAATTATGATAGCTACTAAAAATAGCACGTATTTCCACTTTTGTTTTTGTTTATAAAAATTCATTTTTTTGGATTTTTATCATCCCATTCAATCTCAATATCTAATTCTTCTTCCTTTTCTTTCTCTTCTTTCGTGTCAGGGTCTTCTTTATTTAATATTTTATTTTCAATAATCTTAATTACTTCTTCTCCTTCTTCTAATATCTCGTTAACAATATCTTCTTTAAGTTGCACCTTATCTAATGTTATTTTCGGGTCGTCAACATGTCCAGACATTTTAAGTTGTATAGTAGTTTTACCCTCATGATTATGTTCTATTTCCTCCAAACTCATAGATTCCTTTACTTTATTGCCTAAGACGTCAGATAGAAGCAAACTCACTTTGTAATCCATAATATTAGCAAAACTATGCTCTCCAGAAACATGAACGCTTAAAGCTGTTGAGTGAATATCCATCTCAGGGATAATAATTTTTTCATTTTCTATTCGTATTTTATTTTTTAGTGTTGCAAATTTTACTTCTTTTAACTCCTCCAAACTCACATAATCTGACAAATTATACATTGGTTTAAATTCAATAAGCTCTCCATTTTCAATTCTCAATTGAGAACTCATGTGCAATGAAGGGGAATAGAATTTATAGTTTTTGTCCCACATAGATTGTAAATATATGTTTGCAGTTGCAATTCCGTTTATATTTTTATTAGTAATAAAAGTTTGATTAAAGTTATCAAAACTTTTAAATCCATCAGAAATATTTATTTTATTTACGTCTAAGTTTGATTTCAATACCAAATCGTGTAATTTATTTTCAAAATATATTACATCTCCAGAAATGCTTCCATCCAGAGTTTGCATATCTATTTCATCTGCAGTTAGTTTCAGATTCTTACTATCATAATTTACATCTGTTGTAAAATCTGAAGAGGTAAAATTATTATACCAAAACTCTTTTACATTTACAGAAATATTTACATCTAGCCAAGTTGGTAATACAGATAAATTAGGAGGACCAATAAATACTCCGCCTTCCTTCTCACTACTTAGTTCGGTAATTGTAAAAAGTTCTTCAAAAATCATTTTGTCAGATGCTAACTTACCATTAATATTAATTTTTTCTTCTTCATTTAAAATATATAAAATTAGATTATCAATATTCCCATTAAAACTTAGTTCAGATTGGCTTACGCTAAATTTATTTTTAGATATTTTCACATTATGATTATCAACTTCCCAATTCATTTTTCCAAATACAAAATCTAATTCGGATTCTTTATAATTTAAGTAGACATCTTTAAAATTTAAATCTGCAGTATGTGTTGAATTAGCAAAATATCCACTCATCTTACTATCAAAACTTAAGTTTCCATGATAATTTATGAATCCACTTACTGTTCCTTTCATATTTTTAAAAGGAGAGTCTTCAATGAAATCATTTAACTCTCTTAGTTCCCATGATGAGAACATCTCAACATTCAGATAATATTTATTTAAATTAGTAAGAGTAAAATCTGCATTAAAATCCCCTCCTTTTTTAGAAGATTTGAAGTTAGAAAAACGAAATTGAGTAAAATCAAAATTTCTTTTCGTACTATCATTATCAAAATGGCAATCAGAATAAATATTTTCTAATTCGAATGGTTGTGTTTTACTTTTATATTTACAATTATTTAACTTAAAATCGATTTCAGAGTAAGGATTTGCAAAGTTAGTATCTTTTCTAATTTCTACCTTTGCTGAGATTTTACCTGAAATTTCATGATCTTCATACAAATATTGATATTCTTTTGGAGTAGCAAAAATCACATTTGATATGTCTGCATTTTCTGTTTCTGTGGTTAAAAGATATTCAGAACTAAGTTTAGAATAATCAAAATTTAAGTTTTTGAAATCTACTCCGCCTATACTTAGATTTGTAGAAGTAATAAAAATTGAATCATCACTGATTTCGATTTCGGAATTAAAACTCACATTTTTATTATTGATATAATCTACCTCATCTACAACTAAAGAGTCATTTCTTAGACTTCCATTTAGGTTACATATAAATTTTTCATCTTCTTTTGTTAAGGATAAATTAATATTATCTATTTCAGATGAGGTATAGATTTTTTCTACTTCATCTGAAAAGGTAAATCTTGAATTTGAAAGATTTAAATTATTGAGTTCAAAATTATTATTTTCTTCATCATTATCTTTTAAAATATCAAAATTCGGATCTCCATTTTCGTTATATTTAATGTTAATTACACCTCTATTAAACTCTACATCATTTACAGAATAATCTTGAGAAATAACATTTAAAATATTTAGTTTTATTATTCCTTCTTCTGCAAAAAGCAGGGTATCGGAAGAATTTTGGAAGGATTCTTGAATCAATATATTGCTAAAAGTTACAGAAGCATCAGGGAAATTTTCGAATAAAGAAAACTCAATTTCAGATAATGACAGTTCTTTTTTTAGTTTTGAATTAATCTTATTTAAAATAATTTCTTCTATTTTATCACCAAATAAAAAAGTAAATCCTATTCCTAATAATATTAGAATAATAATACTAATAAAAAATATTTTTAATATTTTTTTTAATCTTTTCATTTATTGAGTAAAATTACTACAATCAGATTTAATAACGAAAATAAAGTTGAAATTATATAAAATTAAATCCTTTTTAGTAGATTTATTTCCTCATCAGACAAAAAACGATATTTCTTTCTTGATATTTCTTTCTTAGTAAGCCCTCCATAAAACACTAAATCAAGCCTAATCACATGATAATCTAAGGAATCTAACATTTTAATAATTAGATTCCTTTTGTTTGATTTAGTTTCAATTCCAATTTCAGTTTTTCCCTTATCTTGAACATAAGAAATTGAATCCAACACAATTTTCTCCCCATCAATTATTAAACCATCTTTCATTTTTTTAAAATCAAGTGATTTGAGAGGATTACTTAAACTGATGTGATATATTTTTTTGACTTCATGTTTTGGATGAGATAGCTTTGCAGACATTTTTTCATCATTAGTAAAAATAACTAACCCGCTATGATTTTTATTTAATTTTCCAATTGGTAAAATCTTCTCTTTACAGGATCCCTTAATAAGTTCAAATACAGAATCTTTTTTCCCGAAATCATCTAATCTGCAAGAATAATTTCTAGGTTTGTTTAGCAGTAAATATTTTTTTTTATCTGTTTTTAGGGTTCTTCCATTAAATTTAACAATATCAGATTCTTGAACTCTATAACCCATCTGAGTAATGGCTTTCCCATTTACTGCTACTACACCTGCTTCAATTAATTGATCTGCCTCTCTCCTGCTACAGATTCCTGCATGAGCCAAGTATTGATTTAATCTCATTGAACCATCATCAGATTTTCTTCTTTTGGCAACATCTGATTTTGGACGAAAATTCTTTCTTCCATATTTTCTAGGGGCATCTGAATTATTATTTTCTTTTTTTCTTTCAGATGATTGAGGATTATTTTTTCGATTTCTCATTGGAGAATAATTTTTGCAAATGTAGATTAAAAAGCACTGATAAAATGTTCTATTTCAGTTTTGTTATTATTATGAATAATTGAGATTACATCAAAACGTATTTCATTCTCTAAATTATTTGTTTCTAAATAGTTTTCGGCAGCTAATTTGTATAGTTCTTCTTTTTTATGATTTATTGCTTGTTCTGGTTTACTAAAAAAGTCTGATTTCCTGCATTTTACCTCAACAAATACTAAAGTATCTTTAAGTTGGCTAATAATATCTACTTCTGCTTTTTTATATCTCCAATTCAGTTCTACTAGCAGATAGTTTTTTTTAATTAAGTATTTTTGTGCAATTTTCTCTCCAATTTCCCCTAGTATTTTTTTATCAGACAAAACAATAATGTTTTATCTTATACTAGTTAATAAATATTTTCTTCTCTACTTCACCATTCGAGTAGATATAAAACAAAGGAGTATTGATAGTTTTTTCTGTTTCTCTACCAAGCAAATCGGTAATTTTCATTAGTATTTTTTCTGAATTAACAGAAGAAATAGATGTAACATTATTACATGGTAAAAGAGGATATAAAAAATTGGTTGTAAAATCTAAAGCCTCGATAAATTTAGGAGTACTATTGCCGCTTGCAGCCCATAAATGATCTGTTTGGGAAAAACTTAAATGATCATTCAATACTCCAACATTATCTGCTCTTGGATGCATTTGTCCAGAACCACATAATTCTAGAATACTTGCTAAATTTTGACCTGGACCACAATTATAGTTAACAGTAAGATCTGATGTTCCTTGTATGCTAACCAATGGCTCGTCATTTGCGTCTATCCAATTAACATCATTTATACCTCCTGCAAAACTAATAACTCCACTTATATCTGAAGAATATCCATAATTACCTGCATCTCCTTCTAATCCATAAGATCCCCCTACATTATTTACTATTGCTTGTACATCTATAGGTGATGTTGGAAGATCTGATATTGAATCAATATATGCTAAGTGAACAGCAATAACTGCACCAGCAGAATACCCTCCAACAAAAATAGTGTTAGGATCAATACCATAGGTATCACCATTATCAAAATCTTTTCTAAAATAACGAATAGCAGATTTAGCATCAGAAACAGCCTTTAAAACAGTTTCATATTGTACTGTATTACTTGATATAAATGAAATCGGATTTGATAATCTGTAATTTAAAGAGGCTGTAACATATCCTTTTTTTGCCATACTTTCGCAGAAATCTACACAATCAGTCATTGTCTTAGTCCCTGCATAAAAAGATCCTCCATGCATATATAAAATTACTGGCCTATTTATTTCTGTATCTCCATCTGGAGTGTATATATCCATTTCATGCTGGCTGTTGGTGTATACGTCAGAGTAATTAATAGTTGTTGTCGTTACGCTATTAAAAATTTCGGTTTCATATCTTCCGTCACATTGAGAAAATACAGAGTTAATTACAAGAGAAAATACAAGAGTAAAAAAGAGATTTTTCATAATAAAATTATTTTAAGCAAACTTAATGAAATATACTATGCAAGCATAATAAATTTTTCAGTTTTTCAGTTTTTTTATTTGTTTTTCAATTGTTTCGTCTTCAATTTTACTAAATAAAAGTTCTGCTTTATTTATTTGTTTGCCAATAGAGAGATTGTAATTTTTTGCATCATCCCAATTTACATCATTGAGATTTAGCATGTCTTTTAACTTTTTGGAACTAAATGGTAGAAAAGGATGAGATAAAATAGACAAAGAAGCTGCAATTTGTAGAGAAATATGGATAATAGTTTCCGTTCTTTTTTCATTTGTTTTCTTGAGTTTCCATGGTTCTGTATCAGCTAAATATTTATTCCCTAATCTAGCTAATCCTATGAGCTCTTGTAAAGCTTCACGGAATCGAAATTTCTCAATAGAACTACCAATTTTTTCTGGGAATTCCTTTAATTTTTCTAAAACTTCCTTATCATAATCTTCAAGATCATTTTGTGGAGGAACAACTCCATCCCAATATTTATTTGTTAGTACAATAACTCTGTTGATGAAATTACCAAAAATTGCCACTAATTCATTATTATTTCTTGCTTGAAAATCTTTCCAAGTAAAATCAGTATCTTTACTCTCAGGAGCTGTTGCGCAAAGCACATATCTAAGAGAATCTTCTTGTCCTTTAAAATCTTCTAGATATTCGTGTAACCAAATAGCCCAATTCCTTGAAGTTGACAATTTTTCTCCCTCTAGATTTAAGAATGAATTTGCAGGGACATTAGAGGGTAAAATATATCCTCCATGTGCTTTTAGGATGATTGGGAAAATAATACAATGGAAAACAATATTGTCTTTCCCAATAAAATGGATGAGTTCCGTATCTTTATTTTCCCAATAATCTTCCCAATTTTCCCCTGAATCATTTGCCCATTGTTTTGTAGCTGATATGTATCCAATTGGTGCGTCCAGCCATACATAAAGCACCTTACCATCCGCATCTTTTACTGGCACTTTAACTCCCCAATCTAAATCTCTTGTCATTGCACGGGCTTTTAGCCCCCCCTCAATCCAAGATTTGCATTGACCCAAAACTTGACTTTTCCATGTTTTTGGATCATGATGATTTTCTCCTTCAAGATACCCACTCTCTATCCAATCTTTTAGCCATTTTTCATGGTTTTGCATTGGCAAATACCAATGTGAAGTTTCTTTTTTAATAGGAGCGGTCCCGCTTAATGTAGATGTAGGGTTTATCAATTCATTAGGGCTTAAAGTGCACCCGCACTTCTCACACTGATCTCCATACGCCCCAGCAGCATTACATTTTGGACACTCTCCCGTTATATATCTATCAGCTAAAAATTGTTTATTTTCTTCATCATAAAATTGTTCTGAAGTTTTTTTAGTAAAAACATCTTTTTTTTCTAAAGTTCTGAAAAAATCTTGTGATGTCTCATGGTGTAGCTTATCAGAAGTACGGTGATAGATGCTAAAATCAATTCCAAAATCAGAAAATGCCTTTTTGTTGATAGTATGATATTTATCTACAATTCCTTGAGGACTAATCCCTTCTTTTTTTGCTTGCAAAGTAATGGCAGCACCATGCTCATCAGAACCACAAATAAAAGCAACATCATGCCCCTTTCCTTTTAAATACCGAACATAAATATCGGCTGGCAAATAGGCACCAGCAATATGCCCAATATGTAAAGGGCCATTTGCATAAAGCAGAGCTGAGGTAACAGTAAATCTTTTTTTCATTTTTATAAAATGTTCTCGCAAATATAAGTTTTACATTTTTATTTAATAGGATTAGATACAGAATAAAAGTGTAAATTTGCTACACTAAACAAAATTTATGAGCTTAGAAAATTATTTCCAGGATTTCAGAGAAAATATAATTGGAAGAAATCAAACTTTTGTAGGACCTTTTGGAGAAAAAAAAATTATTTATGCCGATTGGGTAGCAAGTGGAAGACTATATAACCCAATTGAAAAACTTTTACAAAACGAGATTTTTCCCTTTGTAGCAAATACACATACAGAAACTAATACTACTGGAGCTACAATGAATATTGCTTTGCATGAATCTCTCCAGATTATTAAGAATTCTGTAAATGCATCTGAAGATGATGTTATTATTTCAGCAGGGGCTGGTATGACTATGCTTGTAAATAAGTTTCAAAGAATATTAGGTTTAAAGATTCATGAGAAGTATAGAGAACAAGTAAAAATTAAAAACAGACCAATAGTTTTTGTAACACATATGGAACATCATTCTAATCAAACTACATGGTTGGAAACCATTGCTGAGGTTAAGCTTATTCCTCATACAGCAGATGGTGAGGTAGATTTAGTAGCTTTTGAACAATTAATTTCAGAATACTCTGATAGAGAAACTAAGATAGCAGCTGTAACTTCATGTTCAAATGTCACTGGTGTCTTCACACCTTTTTATGAAATTTCGGAAATAATACATCAACATAATGGGCTCTGTTTTGTAGACTTTGCATGCTCCGCTCCTTATATTGAAATTAATATGCACCCAGAAAATAAGAATCAATATTTAGATGCAATTTACTTTTCTCCTCATAAATTCTTAGGAGGTCCAGGATCGACAGGTATACTTATTTTTAATAAAGAATTATACACTAATAATATACCTGATAATCCAGGAGGAGGAACGGTTGACTGGACAAATCCATGGGGAGAACATAAGTATGTTGAAGATATAGAAGTTAGAGAAGATGGGGGTACTCCCGCATTTTTACAAACTATCAAAACAGCACTTTGTATGAACTTAAAGAAGGAGATGGGAGTTGATAATATATTGAAAAGAGAACATGAACTTCATGAAATTATTTGGGATAGATTAACTTCTATTGAAAATGTACATGTGCTAGCGGATAATATTTCTGACAGGCTGAATATTTATTCCTTTTATATTGATGATCTACATTTTAATCTGGCTGTACAATTATTGAACGATAGATACGGGATACAAACTAGGGGAGGATGCTCTTGTGCGGGAACTTACGGTCATTATTTGTTGGATGTCGATTTTGATTTTTCTCATACAATTACAGATAATATTAATTCAGGTGATTTAACTCTAAAGCCGGGTTGGGTTAGAATGTCTTTGCATCCTACCATGAAAAATGAAGAAGCAAGTTTTATTATAAATGCTATTGAAGAGTTAGCAAAAAATCATATAAACTGGGCTCCAGATTATAAGTATAATGCAGACACAAATGAGTTTAAATATATAAATGATGATTTCTCTTCATTAAACACAAAAAGAGTAAATTCTTGGTTTGAGAAAGAATTGAAGTAATTATTTCTTTAAAACGGTAGGAACTTTAAAATAATCCGAATCTTTTTCAGGAGCATTTTTTAGGGCATCTTTTTGAGAAGTTTCTTCGGTAACCTTATCTTCTATGAGCACATTTACTTCCTCACTCATATAGATTAATGGATCAACATCTTCTGTATCGATTTCGTTTAGTTTGTCTACAAAAGCAAGCATTTTTTCCAGATCTGCTTTCATTTTTTCTTCTGCAGAATCGTCAAATTTCAGTTTGCTAAGCTTTGCAATATCTTGTATGAGTTTGTTATTTACTTCCATAAAGTTTTAATTGTTCAAAAATAGTATTGTAAACGGAAGTATTCAACATTTCTATTGTTTTTTCTTCTAAATCATTTATATTTATTGGTTTATGTACTTTTACTCGAATAATACCTGGATGTCCTTTGTAGTATTCTTGAGGGAAATGTGTTTTATTATCTAAGAGAGTAACAGGAACAATAGAAATATTTTTTTCTACAGATAATTTGAAAGGACCATTCTTAAATTTCTTTAAAAATATTTTTGATGGAGGAATTCCGCCTTCTGGGAAGATACAAACATTAAGTCCATTATCTAGTTTTTCTCCAGCTTCTATAAAAGCGGCATAGCTATCACGTATTTTATCTCTATCTACAATAATAGAATTTTTTTTGTAGAAATATCCAAAAATGGGAATTTCAGTAATTTCTTTTTTACCCATAAATAATAATGGGAGAGGAATAGCAGCAGTTATTAGAGGGATATCTAAAGTTGAGCTATGATTTGGACAAAAGATATATCTTTTTTTTGGATCTAATTTTTCTTCAAACTCTACTTCCCAGAAAATACCTGATAAAATCATAAATATTCCGGACCAATAACGAGTCAGATGATTTACAATACGATTATTTTTTATGATAGCAGTAAATAGGAAAAGAGATGGAATAAAAAGGATAAATACTAAAAAGAAAGAAAACAAAAACCACATTCTCCAAAGTGAGCTAAAAAGATATCCTATCCATTTCATGAGGCAAAGATAAAAATCCTATTTTTACAGCATTATATTTTTAAATAAATGGCAAGAATACTTACAGGAATACAAAGTACAGGGAATCCTCATCTAGGAAATTTATTAGGAGCTATTATTCCAGCTATTAATCTTTCTAAAAAAGAGGAAAACGAAAGTCTGTTTTTTATTGCAGACTTACATTCTTTTACTACAATCCGAGATGCAGAACTTTTAAGAAACAACACTTTTGCAACTGCAGCTGCTTGGATTGCTTTTGGTTTCGATACAGATAAAAATTTCTTTTATCGTCAATCAGATGTAACTGAAGTAACTGAACTTAGTTGGTATTTAAACTGTTTTGCGCCTTTTCAGAGATTACAACTTGCTCATTCTTTTAAAGATAAACAAGATAGATTATCTGAGATAAATAACGGACTTTTTTCTTATCCAGTTTTGATGGCGGCCGATATTTTATTATATGATGCTGAGGTTGTGCCAGTTGGGAAAGATCAGATGCAACATTTGGAGATTACTAGGGATTTAGCTTCTCGTTTCAATCATATTTATCCAAATTCTTTTGTATTGCCAGAAACCAAGGTAGATGAGAAAGTAATGATTGTTCCTGGTACTGATGGGCAGAAAATGAGTAAATCGTATGATAATTTTATTGATATTTTTCTTGAAGATAAAGAACTACGGAAACAAATTTTAGGCATCCAAACTGATTCTATTCCTATGGAATCTCCAAAAAACCCAAAAGATTGTAATGTTTTTAATTTATATAAATTAATTGCTACAGAAGAGCAAACTTCTCAGTTAAATGAAAAATATGAAGCAGGTAATTTTGGTTTTGGACATGCTAAACAAGAACTTTTTGAACTAATCTGTAATAAGTTCTCTAAAGAAAGAGAAAAGTTCAATTATCTAATGGGAAACAAGGATATTATAGAAAAAGAATTACAAAAAGGAGCGGAAAAAGCCAGGAAAATTGCCAAAGAAGTTCTGATGAGAGTAAGAGAAAATATTGGGTACTAATGATAGACAAAAGAATAATAGATTTTATTCAAGAACAACATTTACTTACTTTATCCACTTCCAAAGATAACCGATCTTATTGTTGTAATGTTTTTTATGTTTATGATGAAAAAAATAATTCTCTTATTTTTTCTTCTGAAACCAAAACAAAACATGCACAAGATTTTATAGAAAACTCAAATGTTGCTGCTAGTATTGCCTTAGAAACTAAAGATGTAAAGAAAATACAAGGCGTACAACTTTTAGGAACAATAACAGAACTTAAAGCAGAGGAGCTTAACAATGCAACAAAGCAATACCTAAAAGAATTTCCTTATGCAGAAAAAATGAAACTACATCTTTGGCAGATGAAACTCACCTTTATAAAGATGTCAGATAACAAATTAGGTTTTGGAAAAAAACTTATTTGGGAAGTTTAACGATTCTTATATTTTTCAAAAAGTTCTTTTTGGTGGTTGTTTAAATCTACAGGAATTCCCTTAATAAAAGATAGTTCTATATTATTTGTTCTCATATCAAGAGCGTCTCCGCTACTAATAAAGAAAGTTGCATTTTTCCCTATCTCAATACTTCCAGTAGTTTTTTCTATTCCTAAAATAATGGCTGTATTTAAACTTATAGAAGCAATTGCTTTTTCCATATCCAATCCGTAAGCCACTGCAGTTCCGGCAGTAAAAGGGAGGTTTCTTGTTCCCATCGCTTCCATATCTCCACTATAAGATAAACAAAACAAAATATTATTTTCTGATAACTGGCTTGGTAATTTGTAAAACTGATCAATAGCAGCATCTTCATTTACTGGAAGGGAGTGTACTCTTTCTAAAATTATAGATGTATTGTTTTCTTTTAAAATAGAAATAGCATTTAAGGCGTCTCTTCCTCCTACTATCACGATATTATTAATTCCTATTTTTTTAAAAAATCGTACAGATTCTCTTATATCTTTTGCATAATTTGCATGTACATACAAATTTCTTGTTCCTTCAAAAAGTCCTTTTATTGATACTAATTCCAAATCTATTTTGATATCATCCTTAGAGTAAGATTTTGCTATTTCAAAATAATTTTTAATCTCTTTAACTCTATTATCATAATTTTTGTTTTTAGAAGTTTTCCCTGGTTCTGCCAACCATCCTGAAGTATTAAAAGAAGAAGGCCAATTAAGATGAATACCATCATCAGCTTTTAATGTAGCGTCTTCCCAATTCCAACCATCCAAATACATAACAGATGACAATCCAGAAATAACACCACCCCTAGGGGTGGTCTGTGTTACTAATACTCCATTTGTTCGTACAGTTTTAATAATTTTGGAATCTGTATTGTATGCAATTTGAGATCGCACATTTGGATTATAACTACCTACTTCATTGTAATCTTTTGATGCTCTAACAGCATCAATTTCAGTAATTCCTAGTGTTGTGTTTGGAGCAATAAATGCAGGATAAATATGTTTCCCATAAGCTCGAATTACCGTATCAAATGCAGAAGGATCAATCCGAACCAAACTAGCATCTGCTACCAAATCAAACTTCCCATCTCGTATAACAATTAAGGAATTTTCAATTTTTTCGCCAGTACCTAAATGAGCTATTCCCCCCATTATTAAAGTTGTTTTCTGAGCGGAAATATTCCCCAAAAGAAACAGATTTAATATTAATAAAAATATTTTCTTATTCATAATCTTCTATAGTATCGCAATGGTAATGGTGATCCTCAGTTATCTCTACTTTTTGAGTCTCCTCATCCGAATTTCCATTTACCATTTTATTAATTATTCTCATTTTTTCTTTCAAATCTCTCTTCATTAACTCCAGGTTTTTTGTTTTATCAAAAAGTAATTTTCCGTCAACAAAAGTTTTTTCTACTTTACTATAAACCGATAGAGGATTACCACTCCAAATTACAATATCTGCATCTTTTCCTAATTTAATACTACCCATTCTGTTTTCTAGATGTAGTAAAATTGCAGGATTTAACGTAACCATTTTCCAAGCGTCTTCTTCAGAAGACCCACCATACTTTACTGCTTTTGATGCTTCTTGGTTTAATCTTCTTCCCATTTCGGCATCATCTGAATTTATAGCTGTAACCACTCCTTTTGAATTTAGGATAGAAGCATTATATGGAATGGCATCATTTACTTCAAATTTATAAGCCCACCAATCTGAGAATGTACTAGCGCCTGCCCCGTGTTTTTTCAACTTATTAGCTAGTTTATATCCTTCTAAAATATGAGTAAATGTATTAATGGTAAAACCCATAGAATCCGCTACATGCATAAGCATATTTATTTCTGATTGCACATATGAATGACACGTAATAAAACGCTCAGAATTTAAGATTTCTACTAAAGCGTCTAACTCTAGGTCAGCTCTTGGAGCAACAGTTTTTCTCTTTTTAGAAGTAGGAAGATCATTGTATTCATTCCATAGATTTTTATAAGCTTCTGCTCTATAAAAGGCATCATAAAAAACTTGCTCTACACCCATTCTTGTTTGTGGGAAACGAATAGTATTAAAATGACCCCAGTTTGATTGCTTTACATTTTCTCCTAGAGCAAACTTAATAAAACCATCAGCACCTTCTATTTTCATCTCTTCTGCTGAACTTCCCCATCTGAGCTTAATAAGTGCTGACTGCCCACCAATTGGATTTGCAGAACCATGCAAAAGTTGAGACGCAGTAACTCCACCGGCAAGTTGACGATAAATATTATGGTCGTTTGGATTTATTACATCACCAATTTCTACCTCAGCAGTTACCGCCTGACTTCCTTCATTAACGCCTTTGCTAATTGCAATATGAGAGTGCTCATCAATAATACCACAAGTAAGATGCTTCCCACTAGCATCAATAATTTGGACTGGGATTTTTACTTTTGAAAACACCTCACTTTCAATCAGGTTTTTCCCAATAGCAATTATTTTACCATCATTTATTGCGACATCCGTATTTTCAATTACTCCTTCTTTTTCATTTGTCCAAACAGTTGCATTTCTGAAAATAGTAGGTAAAGAAGTAATAGAATAATTATTTCCATAAGCTTTGTTAGGTGTCCAAATAGAAGGAATAATGGTATCGTATTTCATTAAAAATTCCTTTTCATTACTTTGTAATAGAGAATCTCTAGTCATAGAAAACAGGATATTTTCTCCTTTCAGATTTTGATATTTTCCAGTAAAAATACCATCAGAAAAGTATGCAGTTCCTCTTAGAGAAATATCGGTTGAGTTAAAAATAATATTATTTCCACTTACTTCAATTTCATATTTTATAGAAGTAGAATCAGAAGTAATCTCCTCCATTTTTAATTTTCTGACTTCCCCTGTTACAGTGAAAGTTTTTCTTATATTTTCTGCAGTAAAAGTATAGTATCCTCTTACATCATTTTCTGTTTTTTCATTTACAATATTCTGAATTCCATTAGTCCAGTTTTCATAAATTTTTCCATTTTCAAAAATATCAGAGCTACAAATAATGAAGTTTGCTTTTTTCCCTATTTCTAAGGTTCCTAATCTATTTTCTTCATTTATTAAAGTGGCTGGAGTAAGAGTAAGAGCGTGTAATGCATCTTTTTTTGTAAGTCCTTTTTTTATAGAAGTTCTTAGGTTTTTTATAAAATCAGATGGTTTTTCTAAGTCTGACATAGTAAAACAAAAGTTCAGTCCGTTTTCTGATAGGATTCTCGGGTTAAAAGGAGCTGTTTCCCAGTGTTTTAATTTAGAAAGTGTTAAAATATCGCTTTCTTCAGGGTTGTTTATTTCGTAGTTTAATGGAAAATTTAAAGGTAAAATAATTGGATATTCATAACTTCTTATTTCCTCAATTCTTTCATATTCTTTCCCATTTCCTTTTATTATAAAGTCAATCTCAAACTCATCAGAGATCTGGTAAATACGATTATAATCGGTAACTAATGAAGTTTCAAAAACATGAGGAAGATCAAATTGATTGTTAAATGCATTGAATGACAGATTAGTTGTATTATTAGAATTTTGATACCAATACGCATCTAAAAAAAGTTGTTTTAGCAGAGCAATACTTCCCATAAGTGAAGAAGGATATTTTTGCATTGAGACTCCTTTTTTAAATGAAAAGCAAGAAGCAGCTTTATCATTTATCACTGTTTTTTGTTCTTTCTGATTAGCAAGAGAAACTAAAACAGCTGTACCTCTAGATATTCCATCTTGTTTGTGAGACAGAACAACACCAAAACCAGAGTTAATATAATTCTCAGCTTGTTTATTATCATATACAAATTGTTCTGCAGAATTTATTTCAGGGTGAATAGATTGATTCCAATGGAAAGCTCCATTTTTATTGCTTTCATATTGTGGACGGTAATTATATTCTCCTCTTTTTTCTTTTGGCAATCCATAATCAGAGTATAGATCTATAAAAGAGGGGTAAATATAATCTCCTTTTACATCTTTAATAATTGCTCCTTTTGGGATATCTACGATACTATCTGCAGCTATTATTTTATCGTCTTGTATTAATAATATCCCATTTATTATTTCCTTTTCTGGTGAAATTATAAGGTTAGCATTTGTAAAAGCGTAAATAGTAGAGAAAGTACTTTTTACTCCATTATTTGGGAAGCTCTTCTGAGAGAAAACAGAAATAGAGATTAAACATAAAAACAGTATTTTTAAAATCTTCATAATGTAAATATTAAAGGCCACAATTTACAATTTTTAACAAACTTATTTTCTTTTCTTTGCAGAAGATTAAAAATAATAAAATTTAAATGAATTTTCTGAAACCAAAATTTATAAAAAAGTATACTGAAGTTTATAAAAAAGATGGATTTAAAGGTGTTGTAAAAAAAGGAGGTTGGAAATTATTATTTTACTTTTTTATGTTTTATCTGATAAGAGATACTATTTTATATATCATTATTCCTTATTTAGTAGGTAAAGGGATTTTTGATAATTTTATAAACTAAAACAATATTATATGAATACAGGAATTCAACATTTACACCATTATTTACCGTACATTTTTTTACTGGTACTAATTATATCTATTTTAAGAGCGGCTTTTAACAAGATACCAAATGTAAAAAAAGATAAATTACTATTGATAACCTTAATTTTGGCTCATATTCAGCTTTTATTAGGGATGTATATGTATTTGCCAGCCGCTACTAAGGGAGGGGTCATGATTTTTGGAGATCACCCTGTAACAATGATTTTAGGAATTGTAATTTTAACAATAGGGAAATTAAAATCAAAGAAAATAGAAGATAATACAAAAGCAAATAAAACTATTTTCATTAGTTTCTTAATTGCTGCAATATTAATTATTTCTCGTTCTGCAGATAAATTATTTTAAGATTTGGAAAAAGCAGTTTTAATTGGTTTAATTACTCCTAATATAAGTTTAGAATTAGTAGAAGAATATCTATTAGAATTAGATTTCTTAGCTAGAACTGCAGGAGCAAAAACGGTAAAACAATTTACTCAAAAACTCCCTCATCCAGATAATGCAACATTTTTAGGGAAAGGAAAAACTGAAGAAGTACGACAATATGTTGAAGATAATGAAATTGATATTGTAATTTTTGATGATGAACTTTCTCCTTCTCAACTTAGGAATGTAGAGAAAATTTACAATTGTAAAATACTTGATAGAAATAATCTTATTTTGGATATTTTTGCTTCCAGAGCTAAAACGGCAAAAGCCAGAACCCAAGTAGAATTAGCTCAGTATCAGTATCTTTTACCACGACTTACTAGGATGTGGACTCACCTTGAAAGACAAAAGGGAGGGATTGGAATGAGAGGGCCTGGGGAAACTCAAATTGAAACAGATAGAAGAATTATTAAAGATAAAATTGCTCTTCTAAAAAAGAAGATGTTAAAAATTGACAAACAAGGACATACACAAAGACAAAGGAGAGAACATTTAATAAGAGTGGCATTAGTTGGTTATACCAATGCAGGAAAATCTACTTTGATGAATCAACTTTCAAAATCTGATATTTTTGCTGAAAATAAACTTTTTGCAACTTTAGATACTACTGTAAGAAAGGTTGTTTTTCAGAATTTACCATTTCTGCTAGCCGATACAGTTGGTTTTATTAGGAAGCTGCCTCATCAGTTGGTAGAATCTTTTAAATCTACTTTAGATGAGGTGAGAGAATCAGATTTACTTTTACATGTTGTGGATATATCAAATGCAGCATTTGAAGATCACATTGAAGTTGTAGAGAAAACTATTGCAGAAATTGGAGCTTCTCATATTCCGTCTTTAATTGTGTTTAATAAAATTGATACGTACAGATTTACTCCAAAGGAAGAAGATGATTTAACTCTTATTACAAGAGAAAATATTTCTTTAGAAGAACTCAAACAAACTTGGATGGGAAAATCGAATGATGGAGCAATTTTTATTTCAGCTTTAAATAAAACTCATTTTCATGAGTTAAGAGAGCTACTTTACGAAAGAATAAAGGAGTTGCATATAAAACGATATCCTTACAACAACTTTTTATACTAAGAAATATTCTGTAAATTTATCAGAGTTTTATATACTCCATTTTTTTCTACTAAATCAGTATGATTTCCTCTTTCTACAATTTCTCCTTCTGATAAAACAATAATTTCATCCGCATCTTTTATGGTAGAAAGCCGGTGCGCAATTACTAAAGTTGTTCTTTCCTTCATTAATCTTTTTAGAGCATCCTGAACTAATTTTTCCGATTCGGTATCTAAAGATGAGGTTGCTTCATCTAAGATAAGTAAATCAGGATTTTTTAAAATTGCTCTGGCAATACTGATTCTTTGTTTCTGACCTCCAGACAATTTATCTCCTTTTTCCCCAATATTGGTTTCAAATTCATTTTCAGTTTGCATGATGAAATCGTATGCATTTGCAATTTTAGAAGCTTCAATAATTTCTTCTTTACTTGCAGATGGATTACCCATTTTTATGTTATTATAAATACTATCGTTAAATAAGATAGATTCTTGGGAGACAACTCCCATTAGATGTCTTAAATCAGAAAGTTTAATGCTTTTTATATTGACACCATCGACACAAACCTCACCTTCATTTATATCGTAAAATCTAGCACAAAGGTCTGCAATTGTTGATTTTCCGCTACCAGATTTCCCTACAAGAGCAATTGTTTTCCCTTTTTCAATTGTAAAACTTATGTTACTTAAAACATCTATATTTTCATACCTAAAATTCACATTTTTTAATTCTACAGATGTATTTATTTTACTTACTAATTTCGGATTTTCAGAGTCAATAATTGTATTCTTAGTATCCATTAATTCATACACTCTGGCTGCAGCTGCAGAACCTTTTTGTAGTCTGTAATAGGCAGTGGTAAACGATTTTGCAGGAGGAATAATTTGAGAGAAAATTAAAATATAACCGATAAATGCTTCCGGACTAAGATGTGAACTTCCTCCTAATACTAACTTCCCTCCAAACCACATAACTACTACCATTACAATAGTACTTAAAAATTCACTCATGGGTGAGGATAAGTCTTTTTTTCTTA
>Ga0257121_1000999_pt1 | contig 22282 bp, 22 predicted proteins | sample SI106_100metaG_FD_190180 | JGI IMG/M metagenome (GOLD analysis project Ga0257121, IMG submission 190180) | Marine microbial communities from Saanich Inlet, British Columbia, Canada - SI106_100 | ecosystem: Environmental > Aquatic > Marine > Inlet | place: Canada: British Columbia | collected... | reverse complement strand
ACAAATTTAACATTTATAATAAAATAATGATCAAATAATTGTTCAAATTAAAAACTAACTCTTATTTGGTTATTATATATAGTTTTTTTAAATTTGCCGCCCGATTTAAACTAAATAATTAATAAGAAAACCAAAAAAAATGAACAATTACGAAACCGTTTTCATAATGAATCCCGTCTTATCTGATGAACAGGTAAGGGAAACGGTAAAAAAATTTATCGATCACTTGAAAGATAAAAAAGCAAAAATATCTCATGAGGAAAACTGGGGCTTAAAAAAACTTAAATATGTTATTCAGAAGAAAAAAACTGGATTTTACTATTTACTTGAGTTTCAAGCTGAAGGATCTGTAATAAATAATTTTGAAATAGAGTTTCAAAGAGACGAAAGAGTCATTAGATGGCAAACTGTTAAATTAGATAAATACGCCATGGAATATGCTGACAGAAGAAGAAAAAAATTAAATGAAAAATCTAAATCAGAATAATTATGAGCAATAAAACAGAAATCAGATATCTTTCTCCAGTAGATATAGAGAAAAGAAAACAAAGTAAATACTGCCGATTTAAAAAAATGGGTATTCAATATATTGATTACAAGGACCCTGACTTTTTAATGCGTTTTTTAAATGAACAAGGAAAGATCCTTCCAAGAAGAATTACTGGAAACTCAATGAAATTTCAGAGAAGACTAGCTATATCTGTAAAAAGAGCAAGACAATTAGCTTTACTTCCTTTTGTAGGTGATAATTTAAAATAATTTAAAAAAAGAAGAACATGAATGTTATTTTATTAGAAAATGTTGAGAAGCTTGGTTTTAAAAATGAAGTTATTAAAGTTAAAGCCGGATATGGAAGAAATTTCCTCATCCCAACAGGAAAAGCTATATTAGCTACAGAATCTTCTGTAAAAGTTCTTAATGAAAATTTAAGACAACAAGAACAAAAAGACTCAAAATTAATTGCACAACTTAATAAAACTGCTGAAGCCTTACCAACTTTAGATATTCAAATTAAAGCTAAAGTTGCAGAGGGAGGAACAAAAATATTTGGATCTATTAAATCTTCTCAATTTACAGATGCATTATCTGCTCTTGGACATGATATTGATAAGAGATTTGTAAAACTTTCAACTATTAAAGAACTAGGTAATTATGAAGCAGAAGTTAGGTTACATAGATCAGTAATGATTAATGTTCCTTTTAGTGTTGTTGCTGAATAATTAATTTTAAATATATTTTAAAACCGAATTTAAAAAATTCGGTTTTTTTATGCATTATAGTGATTTCACTAGCAATAAAAAATTTATAAAAATCATTTAAAATATGTATATTTGCAATTAATCCTAAAACTATACGTCAACCATGGCTTTTGATCTAGATATAATTAAAAAATTATATAATAGCTATCCCGATTCTATTAAAAAAACTCGTTCTATTTTAAATAAGAATCTAACTCTTTCAGAAAAAATACTTTACACGCATCTTTGGAATAAAAACACAAATACAGAATTTAAAAGAGGTAAAGATTATGTTGATTTTTCACCTGATCGTGTTGCCATGCAAGATGCAACAGCACAGATGGCTTTATTGCAATTTATGCAAGCTGGAAAAGATAAGGTAGCTGTACCTTCAACTACACATGCAGATCATTTAATACAAGCTAAACTTGGAGCTTCTAAAGATTTACAAGAAGGTCTAAATATTAATAATGAAGTATTCCAATTTTTAAGCTCAGTTTGTAATAAATATGGAATTGGATTCTGGAAACCAGGAGCAGGTATAATACATCAAGTAGTGCTAGAAAATTACGCTTTTCCTGGTGGAATGATGATCGGTACAGATTCTCATACTGTAAATGCTGGTGGACTAGGAATGGTTGCTATTGGAGTTGGGGGAGCTGATGCTGTTGATGTTATGGCTGGTATGGCATGGGAATTAAAATTTCCAAAACTTATTGGAGTAAAACTGACAGGTAAATTAAATGGCTGGACATCTGCAAAAGATATTATTCTAAAAGTTGCTGGAATCCTTACAGTAAAAGGAGGAACAGGATGTATTGTAGAATATTTTGGAGAAGGCGCTATTTCATTATCAGCTACTGGCAAAGGAACTATCTGTAATATGGGAGCAGAAATTGGAGCTACAACTTCAACATTTGGATATGACAAAAGTATGGAGAGATATCTTCGAGCGACAGACAGAAATGATGTTGCAGAAGAAGCAAATAAAATACAAGAACATTTAACTGGAGATAAAGAAGTTTATGAAAATCCAGAAAAATATTTTGATCAAGTTATTGAAATTAATTTATCAGAACTTACACCGCACTTAAATGGACCGTTTACTCCAGATCTAGCTACTCCAGTTTCTGAGATGAAAAAAAAGGCAATTGAAAATGACTGGCCTTTAGATGTTGAATGGGCGCTGATTGGATCTTGTACAAATTCATCATATGAAGATCTAACTAGAGCAGCATCAATAGTAGAAGATGCCGTTAATAAAAATATATCTCCAAAAGCAATTTTAGGAATAAACCCGGGTTCAGAGCAAGTTAGGTTTACTGCAGAAAGAGACGGTATAATAGAAACATTTGAAAAATTCAAATCAACAAAAATATTTACGAATGCATGCGGTCCATGTATAGGTCAATGGGCAAGACAGGGTGCAGAAAAACAAGAAAAAAATTCTATTGTTCACTCTTTTAATAGAAACTTTGCAAAAAGAGCAGACGGGAATCCAAACACGCATGCTTTTGTTGGATCTCCTGAAATGGTAGCTGCAGTTGCTATTTCTGGTAGATTAGATTTTAATCCCTTAACAGACTATTTAACAAATAATCAAGGTGAAAAAGTAATGCTAAATGAACCAACCGGCTTTGAACTACCTCCGCTAGGATTTGATGTTAAAGACAATGGGTATCAAGAGCCAGTGAATGATGGAAAAGATATTGAAGTTGTAGTTAGTTCTGATTCAAACAGACTACAATTACTTACTCCTTTTAAGCCTTGGGACAGACAAAATATTCTTGGAGCAAAACTTTTAATTCAAGCTGAAGGTAAATGCACAACTGACCATATATCAATGGCAGGCCCATGGCTAAAATACCGAGGTCACTTAGATAACATATCAAACAACTGCTTAATTGGAGCTATCAACAGGTTTAACGGAGAAACAAATAAAATTGTGAGTCAGATTGATGGAGAATCAGATGAGGTGCCTAATATTGCCAGAAAATATAAAGAAAATGGCATTCCAACAATTGTTGTTGGAGATCATAATTACGGAGAAGGATCATCTAGAGAGCATGCAGCTATGGAACCAAGACACCTTGGAGTTGTGGCTGTTATTGTTAAATCATTTGCTAGAATACATGAAACTAATCTTAAAAAACAAGGAATGCTAGGACTAACTTTTAATGATGAATCAGATTATGATTTAATCAAAGAAGATGATGTTTTTAATTTTATTGATCTTGAAAATTTCGCTCCATCAAAACAATTAACCTTAGAGGTAATTCACAGCAATAAAATTAAAGAAATAATTACTTTAAACCACACATACAACAAAGCACAAATAGAATGGTTTAAAGCAGGATCAGCATTAAACTTAATTAGAGAAGAAAACGCAAAATAAATCCAACCTTTTTTTAAGAGTTAATATATTCCGGGATATCTTTTAAATATGATGTTTTTCCATTTTTATAATCAACAGAACAACAATAATGTTTTAAGCCATTAGTTACAAAAAGGTATTTAGCATGTAAACTAAAATTATATTTTGCAATTTGATCAAAAGCATCTTTACCTATAGATACAGTTGAGGCCTTGCACTCTACTAATATAATAGGTTTAAAATCTCTATCATATACAATTATATCAGCTCTAGTTTTAAGATTATTATATTGAGCTAATTTCTCTACCTGCATTAATCCAACTGGATAATTTTTAGAATTAATAAGAAAATGAATAATATGTTGCCTAACCCATTCCTCAGGTGTTAATACAAAATAATCTTTTCTTACTATATCAAAAACTTGTGTAACACCATTAACTAATTTACTTTTGAGTTTTATTTTAGGAAAATTAAGCTCTGGCAATAACATTAAACAAATTTAAGTGAAATATAATGAGATAATAGCATCTATAGATAAGAAAGAATACAAAAACTTATATTTCCTTGCCGGAGATGAGAGCTATTATATTGATAAAATTTCAAAATACATATCTGAAAAAATACTCAATGATGAAGATAAAGCCTTTAATCAGGTAATTTTATACGGAAAAGAAACTAGCGCATCAGAAATAATTTCAGAAGTTAAACAATATCCATTTGGAGCAAAATATAGAGTAATTATTATTAAAGAGGCACAATATGTTGCAAATATTGAAAATATTGAAAATTATATTAAAAAACCACTCTCAACAACAATTCTTGTAATATGCTATAAAAATAAAAAAATTGATAAAAGAAAAAGCTTCATTAAATATATTCAGAAAAACTTATTACTCTTTGAAAGCAATAAATTATATGACAATCAAGTAGTCAGCTGGATAAGCAGCTATTGCAAAGAAAATAAAAGATTAATCAGTAATAAATCTTGCGCAATATTAGCTGAATACCTGGGAGCTAGCCTTACAAAAATTACAAATGAATTAGATAAACTATTTATTAATATAAATAAAGAACAAGAAATTACACCTATATTAATTGAGCAAAATATAGGAATTAGTAAAGATTATAATGTTTTTGAATTTCAAAACTCTTTAGGAAAGAAAGATGTTATGCAATGTAATAAAATAGCCAATTATTTAAGCTCAAATTCAAAAATCTATCCATTCGTATTAACTATAACTTCTGTTTTTTCTTTTTTTCAAAAAATTATAATATACAAACAAATACAAAATCAGGACAAACAACAGATAGCTACAGCTTTAAAAATCAACCCCTACTTTATCTCTCAGTATCAAATTGCATCCAATAATTATTCAATTAAACAACTTAATTATATCTTTAAATATATCAGAGAATATGAATTAAGATCAAAAGGAATAGGTAATAAAAACACAACATCAGAATCACTTTTAAAAGAGCTAACATTTAAGATACTTCACACATAAAAACAAGTGTTTAATTATCTATATTTGCTTACTTTTTAAAAAAACTATGCAGAGAATTCTTAATCTCATTCTATTTGTTTTTATTATTTCTAGTAGTTATGCTCAAAATAGCACGATTAGAGGTTTTGTATATGATAAATCTTCTGGAGAACCAGTAATGTTCTGTAATGTCTTCTTACAAGGAACAACAATTGGAGCTCCAACTGATGTTAATGGCATGTATAACATTGCTAAAGTCAAGTCTGGAAGCTATTTATTGACAGTAACGTATTTAGGATACGATACAACACAAGTAGAAATCAATTTAAAAGAGAACCAAATCCTTACACAAAATCTTGAAATTTCTGAATCAAGTATTAAGCTAAATGAAGTTAAGATATCTGCAGAACGAGAAGCTATGAGAACAGAAGTTAATGTAGCATCAATAAAGATAACAAAAAAAGATCTTGAAATGGTACCTACCATTGGGGGTGATCCTGATTTAGCTCAATATATCCAGATTATTCCTGGTGTGGTATTTACTGGTGATCAAGGTGGACAGCTCTATATTAGAGGAGGTTCACCAATCCAAAATAAAGTTTTATTAGATGGTATGATTATTTACAGTCCTTTCCACTCTATAGGTCTTTTTTCAGTTTTTGATACTGATATAATAAGAAACACTGATGTTTTTACTGGTGGTTTTAATGCAGAATATGGTGGTAGAGTATCCTCTATTATGGATATTAAAACTAAAAATGGTAATAAAAAGAGTTTTGGAGGAAAGCTTACTGCTAATACATTTGGCTCAAAACTATTACTAGAAGGTCCATTAAGTAAAAATCAAAAATCTTCTTTTGTTTTTTCTGGTAAAACATCTTACTTAGATAAAAGTTCTGAATTATTCTATAAAGAACCAGTTCTCTTTTTTGATGATAAAGGCCTTCCTTATAGCTATACTGACTTATATGGAAAGTTTTCTCTTCACGGTGATAATGGAAGTAAGTTGAATTTATTTGGATTTAACTTTCAAGATATGGTAGACTATGAAAATATCTCAAAACTAAGCTGGAAATCAACAGGTATTGGAAGTGAATTTATTTTAATTCCTGGAGGATCTCCAGTCTTAATTGAAGGGAATTTTGCATATTCTTCTTACAAAATCAATTTAGATGAAGAAGCCTCTCCATTACGGGAAAGCGGGATATCAGGATTTAATATGGGATTTGATTTTACATATTTTAAACCAAAAAGTAAGATAAAATATGGCTTTGATGTTCATGGTTATGCAACTGATTTCCTAACATATAATTCTGTGAATACACCTATAACACAAAATGAAAATACATCTGAATTTTCAGCATATGTGAATTATCAATATACTTCTACAAGATTCATCATTGAACCAGGCTTTCGTATTCAAAAATATACATTAGGACTCTCTCCTGAACCAAGACTAGGTATTAAATACGTTATAAATGACAAGCTACGTTTTAAACTTGCAAGTGGGTTTTATTCTCAGAATATATTAAGCACATCCTCAGATAGAGATGTCGTTAATTTGTTTTCTGGAATCATCTCATCTCCTGAAGAAATACCTACTCAAGCAAATGGAGAAGATTACAGTAGTAAAATTCAAAAAGCAAAACATATTATTACAGGATTTGAATATGATATAAGTAATATGATTGATTTCCAACTAGAAGCATATATTAAAGACTTTAGTCAACTAACAAACATTAATAGAAATATGACTAGCAATAATGATGAAACATTTATTATTGAAACAGGAATTGCTAAAGGTATTGATGCTTTAGTAAAATATAATACTAGTAAACTATATATATGGTTAGTATATTCTATAGGTCACGTGACAAGAGATGATGGAGTGCGTGAATACTCTCCGCATTTTGACAGAAGACACAATGTTAATTTTGTTACTTCTTATAAATTTGGAAAATCTCTTGATTGGAAATTTGATTGCCGATGGAACCTAGGTTCCGGATTTCCGTTTACTCAAACACAGGGATTCTATGAAAATCTCACATTCTCTGAAGGAATTAATACAGACTATACCTCAACAAATGGTGAACTTGGAATTCAATATGCAGAACTAAATAATGGACGCCTTCCATATTACCACAGATTAGACTTGTCACTTGCAAAAAAAATTGAAATTAATAGAAATTCCATTCTTAATATTACTGCATCAGTAACTAACACATATAATCGGGAAAATATTTTTTACTTTAACAGAATAAAATATGAAAGAGTGAATCAACTTCCATTAATGCCAAGCCTTGGTATGAGCTTGACATTTTAATTTTAAAATTTCATTAATAATTAAATTAACCCAATACATTATATGATTTGTAAATACTATTTTTGTAAAAAAGATTACTTTGAATAAATTCTCTACAAAATATATTTTTGTGACTGGCGGTGTAACCTCTTCACTAGGAAAGGGAATTATTGCTGCTTCCTTAGGTAAACTACTTAGTGCTAGAGGATACAAAGTGACAATACAAAAATTAGATCCATACATAAATGTAGACCCTGGGACTATGAATCCATATGAACATGGAGAATGTTATGTTACAAAAGATGGTGCAGAAACTGATTTAGACCTTGGTCATTACGAAAGATTCCTTGGAAATACTACTTCCCAAGCTAACAATGTTACAACAGGAAGCATCTATCAGACTGTAATAAAAAAGGAAAGAAAAGGAGATTATCTTGGTAAGACAGTTCAAATAATTCCTCATATTACTGATGAAATTAAGAGAAGAATTAAAATATTAGGTGATACAAATGATTTTGATTTTGTGATTACTGAAATAGGAGGAACAGTTGGAGATATAGAATCACTTCCTTACATAGAAGCTGTTAGACAAATTAAATGGGAACTAGAAAACAGCGCTTTATATATCCATCTAACCCTTGTACCTTACTTATCGGCAGCTGGAGAATTAAAAACAAAACCAACTCAACATTCAGTAAAAACATTACTAGAATCTGGTATCCAACCTGATATCCTTGTATGTAGAACCGAGCATCATCTAAATAACAGTATAAAAGAAAAGATAGCTTTATTTTGCAATGTAGAAAAAGATGCTGTTATAGAATCCATAGATGCTAAGACAATATATGAAGTACCCCTTCTTATGCAAAAAGAAAGTTTAGACAAAGTTGTATTAAGAAAACTCAAACTAGATGATGATACAGACGTTAAGCTTGATAAATGGAAAGATTTTTTATTTAAACTTAATAATCCTAATAAAGAAATTAATATTGGATTAGTTGGAAAATATATAAAACTTAAAGATTCATATAAATCAATTAGTGAAGCTTTCATTCATGCTAGTACTGAAAAAAACTGTAAGGTAAATATTAAATGGATCAATGCAGAAGAGCTGACAGAAGTAAATATTAAAGAAGAATTACAAGATCTTAATGGTGTATTGGTAGCTCCTGGATTTGGAGACAGAGGCATAGAAGGAAAAATAAATGCTATCAAATTTGTACGAGAAAACAATATACCTTTTCTTGGTATATGTTTAGGAATGCAATGTGCTGTTATTGAATATGCTAGAAACATACTTAAAATGCCAGACGCTAACTCAACAGAAATGAGCTTAAATACAGCATTTCCTGTTATTGATATAATGGCTAATCAAAAAAATATTGAAAACAAAGGGGGTACTATGCGATTAGGCTCATATAATTGTACACTAGAAAAAAATAGTTATTCTTATAAAGCATATCAAAAATTAAAAATTGAAGAAAGACATAGACATAGATATGAATTTAATAATAAGTACCTCAAAGATTTTAATGATCACGGAATGCAATGCGTTGGTAAAAATCCTGATAACAATCTCATTGAGATAGTAGAGGTTCCTTCTCACCCATGGTTTGTAGGAGTTCAATTTCACCCAGAATATAATAGTAACGTGCTAAATCCGCACCCACTTTTTAGTGGATTTGTAGATGCTTGTTTAGAAAATAAATTATAATGAAAGGCTTCGATAAGAATTCTCTTATAGGTTTATTATTAATAGGTCTAATATTTTATTTCTTTGGATTCTTTGATCCTCCAGCTTCAGATATAAATTATATAGCTAAAGATGACATAGTTATAAATGATACAGTCGTAGAAGGTAATACGAATAGTAATAAATTTGATAAACCTAAGGATGTATATGAAACTGTTAATCTTTTAGAAGAAAAATCTACTGAAATTAAAAATTATGTTCTAGAAAACGATAAGATAAAAGTAACAATTTCAAATAAAGGTGGTAGAATAGTATCAGTTATTATAAAAGAAGGACCTAATAAGAAACAGTATAAAACATACGATAATAAAGCACTGGAGATATTTAATGCAGACTCCTCTAACTTCAATCTTAATTTCACAACAGATGTTAGTATACATACAAAAAGACGTTTCTTTCAAGCAATAAATCAGAATAAAAATTCTATAACAATGCGTCTTGCATTAGATACAAATCGCTACATAGATTTTAACTATAGTATTAATGATGATGATTATTTAGTTGACTACAATATTAATTTATCAGCAATAGATGAGTTAATAAAAAACAACAAAATGTATCTTGATTGGCAAATGAAGACTCCACAGACTGAGAAAAGCAAGTCTAATCAAGAAATGTATACTGGAATCTATTACCAGTCTTTATCAGATAAATATAATTGGGAATATTTAGGGTATAGCTCAGATAAAATTGAAGAAACTGAAAATAAAGTATCATCTGTCGTTTTCCAACAACAATTCTTTAGCTCAATATTGATTTATAAAGATGGTTTCTTAAAAGAATCAACATTAGCAAGTACAAAAGAAGAAAATTCAAAATATATTAAAAATCTATCTGCAAAATTAGAAGTAGAAAAAAATGATAAACTAGATTTTCAGTTCTACTTTGGCCCAAATCACTATAAACAATTACAAACATATAATCAGGATTTTGAAACAATTATCCCTTTAGGATGGGGTATATTTGGATGGGTGAATAAATATATTATCATTAATATATTTGATTTCTTAAGCCAGTTTTTTGATAATTATGGACTAATCATATTAATTCTTACAATTATAATTAAACTAGCATTATCACCATTTACATATAAAGCATATCTATCACAGGCTAAAATGAAAGTCTTAAAACCTGAAATAGACAAGATTACTGAAAAATCTAAGGACAAAATGAAAGCTCAACAAGAAACTATGAGCTTATATAGAAAAGCAGGCGTTAATCCTATGGGAGGATGCTTGCCAATGTTATTTCAGTTTCCAATATTAATTGCAATGTTTCGTTTCTTTCCTGCATCCATTGAGCTTAGACAAGAATCATTTCTATGGGCTACTGATTTATCTTCTTATGATTCAATTTATGATTTTCCCAACGGATTTGAAATTCCTTTTTATGGAGATCATATTAGTTTATTTACATTATTAATGACTATCTCAACAATTCTATATACTAGAATGAATAGTCAAATGACAACTGGCCCAATGGCACAAATGAAATGGATGATGTATCTAATGCCAATAATATTTTTAGGATTCTTTAATAACTATGCATCTGCTCTTTGTTACTACTATTTTATTGCAAATATGTTTACATTCTCACAGCAATATTTTATGAAGAAACTTATTAATGAGGATGCTATACTTGCACAACTTGAAGAAAATAAAAAGAAACCAAAAAAGAAATCTAATTTTCAAAAGAAATTAGAGGAGATGCAAAAGAAACAAGAACAAAAGATGAAAAAAAGATAAAAAAATTGATGAGATATATCTTTGTCTTTTTAGTTATTTTATATAGTTCATGTAACTTATCGTCCAGTAGTACATATGAAATACAGAAAAAACTAATAATCTCACTAAACAAAACAGCATGTTTTGGGACTTGTCCAGTATATAAAATTAAAATATATAATAATCAAAGTGCAATATTTGAAGGCATCAAATTTGTAGAAAAAGAAGGTTCTTATAATTTTAAAATCAGTAAAAAAGAAATAAATACAATTTTAAAAAAAGCAAAAAAAATTAATTTCCAGAAAATGGAAGATGAGTATACAGAGCTAATAACTGATCTTCCAACAACCTATATCATGATAAATAATAAACAGATTAAAGATTACTATGGAGCACCTAAAGAGCTTAAGGAATTAGAAGAAATTATAGAGAACATTTTTTTAAACAAGCTAGGTCTTAATTCTTTCTAGAAACACTTTCATTGCCTTTTTTTTTTGCAAATCAAAATTATAAGAAATCTTATTACTTAAATACTCTTCATGATTAATATGACTATTTTGGTACGATTCACTCTGTAATGCCTGAGAGATATTAGAGATACCAAGTCTTAAGGCATCATTAAATTCTAATAAAAACTTCTTATTAAGGTTTTTAATACATATCCAACAAGCAAAAACAAAAGGAAGACCTGTCATTATATTCCACTCCTTTGCTAAATCATATACATAAGGGTATTTTCCATTAAGTGCAAAAGATCTGTCGCCTATTACTAATGCAGCATTACTATCATTAATCTGAAAGTTATCTTTAGCATCTGAAAGATTCAATTTAGGATTAACTTTCCAATAATCTCGTAATAACAATTTTAAGAGTTCAACAGATGTTCTTGATTGATAGTCTAATGAAATAGTCGTAACTTGATTAATTGGAACATGAGAATACAAACAAACACTATCAACAGATGATTCGGCACCAATACAAAAATCAGTTATTATATTATAATTACTTAGCTGTTTTAAGAGTACAACAGGTACAAGTGCTATATCTACTTTATTATCAATAACATCCTCAGCAATTTTTGATGGATAAGTAACAGATAAATCAATATCCTTAAACAACTTACTTTGCTTTAAGCCATAAATAAAAGGTATAGAATTTAAGTATGATATTGCTAAAACTCTAATCACAAGAAATTAATTAAATCCATGTAAACACCTCATGAATCCATTGAGAAAACTTATCCCAAAATGGTTCAATTAAATAATAGATAATATATAAAGAATAAATAAATTTTAAAATAGTTCCTCCTAAAAAGCCAATTAAAGCACCCGTTGCTATTTTAAATGCTTTCAATATATCAGAACCTGACTCAGACAAAGCACCTATAAATGCACCTATAAAAGGACCAATTATAACACCAAAAGGAATAGGAATAATAAGACCTACAATAATTCCAATAAATACACCAATTTTCGCTGCCTTTCCACCTCCAAATATTTTAACAGAATAAATCTGCAACCAATAATCTAAGAATGTAATCAGTCCAGCTGATAAACCTAAATAAATTAAATAGTTTTCAGAGACATGAAGAGAAGTAAAAGAATGTAATAGTAAAATAGCAATAAAAGAAACAGGAGGACCAGGAATAACAGGTAAAAAGGAACCTAGTAAACCCAAAAACAACAAAATAACTGAAATTATAATTATTAATATCTCTAATATCTCCATCTGGCAAAAGTAATTAAAAATAAAACTAAATTACAGAAGGCTAAATTCATTATTATTAATTTCTGTAAATTTGTAAAAAAAACATGGAACTATCTCCACTAAATGCAATAAGCCCTATTGATGGAAGATATAATCTTAAAACAAAAGAATTACAAGATTATTTTTCAGAATCCTCATTAATAAAATTTAGAGTTAAGGTAGAGATAGAGTATTTTATTGCCTTATGTAATATTTCAATTCCACAACTTAAGGATTTTCCATCAGAAAAATTCCCTATATTAAGAGGACTTTATATTAATTTTTCTGAAAATGATGCAAGAAGAATTAAAGAAATCGAATCAATCACAAATCATGATGTTAAAGCAGTAGAGTACTTTATTAAAGAGGAATTTAAAAAATTATCGTTAAGCCAATTTAATGAGTTTATTCATTTCGGCTTAACTTCTCAGGATATTAATAATACTGCAGTTCCATATTCAATAAAGAAAGCTACTGAAGAGATTATTCTACCAGAAATAATTAATTTATTAGATTTATTAGAGATAAATGCAAAAAAATGGGAAAATATTTCAATGTTAGCTAGAACACATGGACAGGCAGCAACTCCTACAAGGATGGGTAAAGAAATACAAGTATTTATTGAAAGAATTAAAATTCAATTACAACTATTAAAAAGCATTCCATTTACTGCAAAATTTGGTGGAGCAACAGGTAATTTTAATGCACATCATATTGCTTTTCCTAAAGTCAATTGGATTGATTTTGCTGATGAATTCACAGAAAAAGCATTAGGATTAAAACGTCAACAGACGACAACACAAATTGAACATTATGATAATCTAGCTGCAATGATGCATAATGTGACTAGAATCAATACTATCTTACTTGATTTCTCAAAAGATATATGGACATATATTTCAATTGATTACTTCAAACAAAAAATAGCAAAAAATGAAGTGGGATCATCAGCAATGCCACATAAAGTTAATCCAATAGATTTTGAAAATGCAGAAGGAAATCTTGGAATAGCTAATTGTGTATTTAACTTCATGGCTAATAAATTACCCATCTCAAGATTACAAAGAGATCTTACAGATAGTACAGTGCTTAGAAATATTGGGGTTCCCTTCTCCCATACACTAATAGCAATAAAATCATTAAGAAAAGGTATAAATAAGCTAGTAATTAATGAAAAGAAAATCTCTGCAGACCTAGAGGATAATTGGGCTGTAGTGGCTGAAGCAATTCAAACTATTTTAAGAAGAGAGAGCTACCCAAACCCATACGAGACTCTAAAAGAACTTACAAGATCAAATACTAAGATTACAAGAGAAAAAATTAGTTCATTTATTGATTTACTTGATGTAGATGAAAAGATTAAAAAAGAACTTAAGGATATAACACCAAATAATTATACTGGCATCTAAAATTGCAACTTATTCTTTTGTAAGTATTCTTCCCAATTCCAAATAAAATGTTTTAGTAAATTTTTCATTTCACTAATAAAAATTGGATTAGGCTTATTTTTCCTCTTAAAAAGTGTTCCTTGAAACTGATTAATATTATATTTTTCAAAAACAGCAAATGCCATTGCATCAATTTCTGAATTAAGATCAGCTAATAACTCAGAAAAATAATTTTCATACTGTAAGAAATTTTCAACAGCTAATATTTTTTCATTATCTTCTAGATGACAAAAAATATCTTCAACAATTGAATTACGAAGCTTTAACACTTCTTCTTCTTCGAAATGAGATTTTAAATTATATAAATTACCTAAATAAATGATTATTCTAAACCATTTAATGTCATCCTCTTTTAAATTAGGATTGTCTTCAAGATTATTATTATTGTTAATAAAATCCTTTATTTCAATAAAACCATTAGAAATAACTTCATCAAGAGCATTACAATAAATAGTTACTAAAGATTGTAATTTAACCTTTTTCTTTTTTGAAAGTAGACCAAAAAACTTAATCATAATTTTAATTTAATCTAAACTCTTTAATTGCTGTTTTAACAATATTATCTGCAATTGCTAAACATGCTGTAGCTGCTGGAGAAGGAGCGTTTAAAACATGTATGTTTTTATTATTCTTAACAATTTTAAAATCTTCAATTACCTCTCCATTCTTTGCTAATGCTATAGCTCTTACTCCACTTTTACCAACAATAATATCATTCATACTTAATGACGGTATCATTCTTTGTAAATCTCTCAAAAATAATCTTTTTGAGAAAGCTCTTTTATATTCTTTTACACCAAATTTCCAATGATTTATGAACAACCTTATAGTTCCTTTAAAAAACAAAGACCCTAAAGTATCTCTCAAACTAAATGCAGTCTTACTATATCCTTCTCTTTTAAATGTAAAAACTGCATTTGGACCACACTCTACAGAACCATCTATCATTCTAGTAAAATGCACTCCAAGAAAAGGAAATTCAGCGTTTGGAACAGGGTAAATTAAATTATTAACCTTACTTTTTGCTTTTTTTGTTAATTCAAAATAGTCACCTCTAAATCCTACAATTTTCATGTCTAATTTAAAATTATCTTTTTTAGCTAGTCTATCAGAAAAGAGACCTGCACAAAAAATATTATTCTTGGCATAAATATTACCATTACTTGTCTCTAGAAAATCATCATTATAATCTATAACTTCACATGAACAAATTATTTTACTTTGTGTATTAATAGCTAAAATCTTCTCAACAAACTTTTTTGTAGTCTGTTTGTAATCAATAATTCCAGACTCTGGAACCCATAATGCAGCAACACCAACAGCATTTGGCTCTATCTTTTGGAATTCTTCAGGACTAAGAATCTCTAATCCTATCAAGCCATTTTCTTCGCCATTTTTTTTAAGCTTCAATAAATATTCTACTTCATTATTATTGACAGCTAAAACAATTTTCCCGCAGATATCATACTTAATAGAATTGCTTTTAGCAAAATCTACTAATTGCTTACGACCATCTACACAATTCTTAGCCCTAAAACTACCGGGTTTATAATATAATCCAGAATGGATTACACCAGAGTTTCTTCCAGTTTGATGAAATGCAAGACTATCCTCTTTCTCAATAACTACAATTTTAAAAATAGGAAAACAAAGTTGTAATTTATATGCAGTAGCTAGGCCAACAATCCCTCCGCCAACTATTGCAACATCATACATATTAATATTCATAAAATAATATACTAATCTTTTAATGTAAAGACTCTAGAAATATTAAATCCAAAGTAAATACTCCCCTCACTCCATAAGTCATATGTTTCATGAATAAACGCCCGATCTATCATAAAAGCAGAATTACTAAGGTGGAACTGAAAAACATGCCCCCCTGTTTGAATGTCAACACCAAAAGAAAGGGGATTAATATTATTTCCAGAATTAAACTGACTAAAGGTCTCGATATTTAAAGATATCCTATTGGAAATTTTATATCTAGCTCCATATCCTAATGAATAAAGGTCATGAACTAATTGATCTATTGGCAATAAATTGTAATGAATTAATGTAGGACTTAATTGGAAAGAAATTTGTCTATTAACTTTACGAGCTAATAATATTTGATGACTATATGAGAACTGGTTTGAAAATAGAAAATTATTATTTTCTGAATTTGATGTTAAATACTGTTTAAATACAATACTTGAACTAACACAAATAGTTAAAGGAAATGTTTGCGCTCCTTTACTTTGTCTAATTAATCTATATTTTATATTAGAATCAATTGCCTTCAAAGATGAACTCCGACCAATCCCAACAGAAAGCCTGTCATTTAATCCATAATCAAAACTCATCCTAACTTGCGAATTATCTAAACCATAGAAATTATAAAACCCAGAGTTTAAAGTTCCAAATCTATGTTGAATCATAAATTGCAATACTCCAGCATCAGGCATTTCTACTGATGCAGAATTAACAACTTTAGTTCCTTTAAAGATATATTTAGAATATTCAGATGATTTATCATCTAACAACGATAATAATTCGTCTTGTGAAAATCCAATATTACTATATAGCATACAGATTATAAAAAATACATTAAATTTCATTGGCTATAATTTAATTCTATTTCTATATTAATCAAAATCTCTTCAGCGATCTTATACATAACAATAGTAGGAATAGAAATATTATAATCCACTAGATTAACCTTAAACTCAGATAAAATCTCTACCGATTCATTGTTTTTAAGAAGCGTCCCATCTGCTTCAATTTCTTTGGTAACTCCATGAATAGTTAACATTCCTTTGACTTTAGCCTTATTTCCTTCTAAGGCTATCACCTTACCAATAAAAGTTGATTGAGGATAAAGATCAGATTCTAAATAGTTCTCGTTAAAATGAGTTTGCATTAATTTCTTTCTAAAATTAAAATCATTAATATTTAATTGAAAAACAATATTATCATCTGCACTATTATAAACAGCACTAACTTTTTTATTTACAGCTTTTATATCTTCAATAGGAGCATATGAGAAAAAAGTAATCTCACCATCATTAGAAATATATTTCTGAGAAAAGCAATTAATACTACATAAGAGTAATAGTGGTAATAAATTTTTAATCATTTAAAGCTCCATTTGATACCCATTGTTGTATAAGGTATATTTGTAAATCAGACAATTTATTTCCTTGAGGCATTAATAATGGATTATTATCATCTAAAACTATACGATTTAATACATCATTATTGATAACTGCCTCTCTAATCTGATCATAAGTTGATAGCTGTAAGCCTCCATTAGCATTACCATATTGATGACAACCAACACATGATTCGCTAAAAATTTGTTGAATACATAACTCATATCTAGGAAACTCATCTAAAGTTGTACACTCAATAGTTTCATAAATACAAGAACCATCATCCACAGTAGCAGATGAATTAAAATTAATCGCTGAACTATCAATACATCCAACAGTATATTCATTATAAGTACACGAGAGAAAAAATAAGATAAAAGTTAAATAAAATAATTTCATAATATAAAATATAGAAACATTTTCAATACTAGACAAATTTAATGTTTTTTTGTATCTTTTTTTATTTGTTACTTCTAATTAATTAAAATGCAAAATATGTTGAGATTTTTTGTGTTATTTAACAAACAGTTAATCTATTAAAACAATTACATCAACAATAATAAAAGTTAGAAAAGCAATACAAGATTAATAACTAAATTTAATGAAATTTGCCTGAGACTCTTTTTTATAAGACTCTTTTTAGAATTTAAATTACTTCTGTTTCCATAGCTCCTATTTCTTGTTTTCTGTTGAAGATGATCAAACCGATTATAAAAAATACAATTACGCTAAGTAATGCATATTGTTGACTATGAAATTTAGTAATTAAACCAAATAATAAAGGACCTAAAAAAGATGTTGCTTTACCTGTAAAAGCAAAGAATCCAAAAAACTCATTTTTCTTATCATCTGGAATTAGTTGAGACATATATGATCTACTGCAAGATTGAGTTGGGCCAACCATCGTTCCAATTAGAATTCCTGCAATCCAAAAGATTGCTTTAGGAAAATCTGTCATAGGAGCAACAAATGCAAGTAAAGTAGCAATTATTAGAAAAATAAGTGAAATATTTATTACCTTTTTTACTCCTATGTTATCTTCTAGAAATCCAAATAAAAAAGAACCAATAGCAGCAAAAACATTTAAAACAACACCTAAAATTACAACCTCATCTATAGAAAAACCTAAAGTTCCTTTAGCATAAATACCACCAACTACAAAAATTGTTACAAGACCATCATTATAAAATAATCTAGCGACTAAAAAGTTTAGAATTTTTTTATATTGAGAGATCTCCTTAAATGTGTGAGATAGTGATTGAAATGATAACAGTATATTACTCTTTGTTATCTTTTTTCTTTTTTTTTCTTTTAGAAAAATGAAAGCTGGCATACTAAAAATCAAAAACCAAAGACCAACAAAAATATTCATTAGCTTAATAACTTCTGGTTTATCATCTGGGTATTCAGCAAGACATATAAATACTAATAACAAAGCTAATAATCCACCTATAAAACCTAATCCCCAAGCAAAGCCAGAAACTTTACCAACATTTTTGTTTGTAGATAAATCTTTTAAATATGAATTACAAAACACGGTACCCATTTCAAAAGCAATATTAGAAATTACAACTAGTATTAAAGCAAAATAAACTTGACCTTTTTCTGGAAAATATAATAATGCAGTAAAAATTGAACAGACAATTGTGAAAAAAATTAAGAAAAACTTTCTATACCCACTATTATCTGCAAAAGCACCTAGAATTGGAGATATTAAAGCCACAAAAATAGCAGAAATAGCTATTGCACTAGTCCATAAAAAAGTACCATCATCAACATTAGGTGCAATATATTCCAAAAAAAATGCACTATAAATAAATGTTATGATTAATGTAGTGTAAGGCTGATTAGCAAAATCATATAACGACCAACTTATAATTTGCGTGGATTTTTTTTTCTTAGATAAAAACATATAAATGTTAAAACCCAATATTACAAATATATTTTAAATAATAGCTCTAGCATACATGATAAAAAATGTAAATTTGCCAAAAATTATAAAACATGAATTTAGAAGGAATAATAAATGTTTCTGGTAAACCGGGGCTATATAAAGTAATATCAAGAGCAAACAACACTGTTATTATAGAATCTTTAGTTGATAAAAAAAGAAGCGCTATCTATTCACATAATCAAGCAAATCTTCTAGAAGAAATAGGAATTTATACATATAATGATACAGTTCCTTTAGCTGAGATCTTCACTATAATTGCGAAAAAAACAGAATGTGGTCCTACTATAAATCATAAATCATCAAAAGAAGAATTAAACAAATACTTTAGAGAAATACTTACAGAATATGATGAAGATAGAGTGTATTTTTCTGATATTAAAAAAGTAATACAATGGTATAATGCTATGCAATCTTCTGGATTAATTAAACTTGAAAAGGAAGTTAAAAAGGAAGTTAAAAAGGAAGTTAAAAAAAAGAAATAATACTGATATGAAATACAGCCAATATCCATATAAAAGAATTGATCTAGAAAAGTTCCAAAAAAATGTCACAATAATGATTAATGATTTTAAATCTGCAGAATCTGCAGATAAACAAATCCAAATTATTAAAAAATATCAACAAATACAAAAAGAAAATCAGACTTATGGAAGTATTGCACATCTAAATTTTGCACGAAACACAAAGGATAGCAAGGCAGTAGAAGAAAATAAGTTTTATGATGAAATTAGTCCTGAAATAACAGCTATTGACAATCAATTTACTAAAGCAATTGATTCTTCTCAATACAAGCAAGAACTCTTAGAGAAATTTGGTAAACATTTTTTTAATCTAATAGATATGGAGCTTAAATCATTTGATCCTAAGCTAATTGATCTAATGAAAGAAGAAAATGAACTTTCAAATGAATACAGATCATTACTAGCTGGAGCTGAAATAGATTATAAAGGTAAAACATTAAATCTTGCAGGCTTATCTCCATATATGCAAGATACAAATAGAGAAACAAGAAAAGAAGCATTTACATTATTAGATAGATTCTTTAATAAAAATGAAGAGAAATTAGATATTGTTTTTGACAAACTAGTTAAAATTAGACATAAAAAATCTCAGGTTTTAAATTTTGACAATTTCATCCCATTAGGATATCTAAATATGAACAGATCTGATTATGGAGCACAAGAAGTTTCAGAATACAGAAAACAAATTGTTAAACATATTGTTCCTCTTGTTAAGAAAATAAATCAAAAAAGAAAAGATATTTTAGGTTATGAAGAAATGTTTATCTACGATACTTTATATTTTAAAGAAGGTAACCCTAAACCAAAAGGAGGACTTGATTTTCAAGTTAAACAAGCTGAAACAATGTATTCAGAGCTTTCAAATGAAACAAAAGACTTTTTTGATATGATGGTAAATGAAGAACTTATGGATCTAGAAAATAGAGCTGGAAAATCTGGTGGTGGCTTCTGTACATCTTTTCCTTCATTAGAAAGACCATATATTTTTGCAAATTTTAATGGTACTGATCATGATGTAACAGTATTAACTCATGAAGCTGGACATGCTTTCCAATGCTATCAAAGTAGAAATCAACCTATAAATAGATACCTATGGCCAACATATGAAGCATGTGAAATTCATTCAATGAGTATGGAATTTTTAACATGGGATTGGATGCATTTATTCTTTAAAGAGGATACCGATAAATTTCTATTTAAGCATTTAGCAGGATCGTTAGCGTTTTTACCATACGGCGCTCTTGTTGATCATTTTCAACATTGGGTATATGAAAATCCAGAAGCTTCACCAAAAGAAAGAAAAAAACAATGGTTAGAGTTAGAGCAAATTTATCAACCAGGTAAAAACTATGATGATTTAGATTTTCTTAAAGATGGAGGTTTCTGGCAAAAGCAAGCTCATATCTATGAAATGCCATTTTATTATATTGATTATACGCTTGCACAAATATGTGCTTTTCAATTTTGGATTAGAATGAAAGAAGATAAAGAATCAGCTTGGAAAGATTATTTAGAATTATGTAAAGCCGGAGGGTCTATGTCTTTTCTTGACTTAGTTAAGCTTGCAAATATTAAATCCCCTTTTGATTCAAAAGTTTTTGAAGAGGTTGCAAATAATATTAATGATTGGCTAGAAGAAAATAGTTTATAAAAACTAACAACCATCACCCATAGGAGTTAAATTACCTTCTTTGTCATAGAATTTTAGTTCTTCAACACCATCTTTAATAATAGACTCTCTTTGTAATTGACCATTATCATAATAATGTTTCCAAACCCCATCCTTTTGACTATATACTGCTGATTCAGTATACTTGTAGGTTCCATGACTTTCTATTTGACCATTATTATAATAATTTCCCCAATCACCTGACATTTTACCCTTAAAATAAAAACCTTCACTCATCATTACTCCATTTTTATGATAATATCTGCAGGATCCTTCTCTAACTCCATCTTTATAATGAACTTGAGATAATACATTACCATTATCCCAATATTCAAGTTTCACTTCAGATTGACCAAAACTAAATAAGGGAATAATAAAAATCAATAAAATTGTTTTTTTCATTTTTTTTAAAATTTAATGTTTCACTTAATATGCGAACTCTAAACTTACTAAATTATTGCTGTTTAATTTAAAAAAAATACTAAAAAAGTCCTATTTCGAAAGAAATAGGACTTTTCTATTAAAAGCGGCGACGACCTACTCTCCCAGATATCACTCTAGTACCATCGGCGCAACTAGGCTTAACTACTCTGTTCGAAATGGGAAGAGGTGGGCACTAGCGCAATAGTCACCATAAAACTATATGTTTTATGACATAAATCGTAATGAATATATATATTTAATCTTCAAAGTCTACGGGTAATTAGTATCACTCGGCTTTGACATTTCTGTCTTTACACCTGTGACCTATCAACGTCATCGTCTATAACGACCCTTAAAAGAAATCTAATCTTGAGATGAGTTTCGTGCTTAGATGCTTTCAGCGCTTATCTCATCCGAACGTAGCTACCCTGCGATGCAGCTGGCGCCACAACAGGTACACTAGAGGTTCGTCCATTCCGGTCCTCTCGTACTAGGAACAGGTTCTCTCAAAT
>Ga0257121_1000997_pt1 | contig 22314 bp, 22 predicted proteins | sample SI106_100metaG_FD_190180 | JGI IMG/M metagenome (GOLD analysis project Ga0257121, IMG submission 190180) | Marine microbial communities from Saanich Inlet, British Columbia, Canada - SI106_100 | ecosystem: Environmental > Aquatic > Marine > Inlet | place: Canada: British Columbia | collected... | reverse complement strand
TAGATACCAATTCTCTAATTTGTTTTTTTGTTAATAATTTTAAATAGTCTTCCGATTCGGATTGACTACATTCGAAATATTCAGAAATTTTCTGAACAACTTGTGTATTATAAATAGGGTCTTTTTTCTTCTTAATATATTTTAAATACTGCTTACCCTTCGGTAATATACTGGAATATACAACATAAAGCTGACGTGGGTCAAGCTTTAATTTCTGTATTTCATTAACAAAATCAGTCCACTCCATTTTCATAGAGAGAAAACGATTAATCATATAATTAGACCATTGTTTCTTCTCTGTTTCTGTTAAAGTGATCCAATAATCTTTTGTTTTATTTATTGTTATATGATTAAGATGATCAAATAGACCTTTAGGTTTCAAGTCCACTACCTTCTAATAACTTTTTCGGAACTGTACCACAATTACCACAACTATAAACTTGAATTGGAACTAATCCTTCTTGTCCAGATGGTGATAAAATTGCAGAAACTCGTTTAATCACATATGAGGTAATAAACAAATAATTATCACATTCCTCACATTGTAAAGTATCTGCCTTAGATAAATCTACAGTTTGTTTAGGTTTAGATAAAGGTTTCATAGGTTTTGTACTCATTTTAGTTCACCATCTTTATATTCTCTTCCAGACATAATATTATCAGTTCGTACAATCAAATATTGAACAATCTCATTAAATAAACCGAGTGCCTTATTTTTGTCTTCACAATCTGGAAATAAATCAAAAAATTGTTCCTCTAAATTTGTGATATGTTCATCCCTTGTGTTTGGTATATCACCTATATGTTTCCACATACTTTTCTCCTATTATTTCGATTCTGATATTGAAGCTTTACGATAATCTGTTACCAGTTTTTTTATCTCTCCAATATGTTTTCTTGCTCTACCACCAGCTGCTTTGTTACCTTTTTCAGCATGTACTGCGTGATTTAGATCAAATTCTTCAAAGTGTTCTTTGATTTTTGCGTGTAGTTCTTTAACTGTTGCCATTTTGTTTCTCCTGTTGTTTTGTTTAAATGATTTCGTCCACTAAACCGTATTTCAAACACGTTTCAGCATCCCACATTAAATCATGTTTTAATATTTCATTTAATTTTTTGACTGGAACTTTTGTATATTTCTTATATACATTTTTAATTGTGTCCATCATCAAATCTAAATTTTGTTTTGCATCTTGAAACTCTGAATATTTTCCCCAAAAGTTTGAAGATAATTGATGTATTAACATATATGAATGTCTACTAATAAATCTCTTATTACCCACTATTGAAAGAAATGTTGCTGCACTTGCAGCAAATCCATCAACATATGTATAAACTGGGACTTTACATCTCAGTATTGTATCCATTGATGCTATTCCTGAAATAAGGGAACCGCCTCCCGAATTTATATGTAGATGAATAGGATATGGTTCTACATCCAAGTTATTTGCCATTGTAAAACTTCTAACTTGTAATTCACCAATCTTTTTATTTAGTTCTGCTGCACTTTCTCTATTCACTCCTGCATAATAATAAATCTTGTTCTCATGTACTGCTATATGTTTTTCTGTAATTTCTTTATTATTAACTGCTTTCTTAACGGGAGAGTTTTTCTCTCCCCAATACTTTTCTTCCATTATGTAATTACTCCTAATATTTCTATTAACATTGCCATTGCATTTATCTCTTTATCTACTACATGGGTATCGGATGATTCATATCGTGCGATAATCAAAATACATTCTGCTATATGACCCGTCCCATAAGTATCTACTTCATCGTATAACAATCTGAAAAAATCTGCAAAATCTGTAACTTTTGCATCTGCCAGTATTTGTCTTATTTCTGTAAATATTTCCTTTCGTGTTTTACTTTTAGTCTGTATTACTTTTAATAATTTTAATTTATAATCACTCAATATAATTTCTTGAGCATCTAATTTAAGTTCATTCTTTACAACTTGTCGTTGTGATGTATTTATAACTTTTCTAATATCTGGATATCCACCATTAATAATAGTTGCTATATCATCTACTTTAAAAATTACATTCTCATTTTTTAATATATTTGATAAATGAACTGCCACTTCTTTCTTTGATGGTGGAATAATCTGAAATGATTGACACCGAGATTGTATCGGGTCTATAATTCTCTCGACATAATTACAAGTTAGAATAAACCTACAATGTTTCGAGAATGTTTCCATCAGATTTCTTAATGCTGCCTGTGCGTTAGGTGTAATGTAATCACACTCATCTAAGATAATAACTTTCATATCCTTAAATCCCATCGTGGATGCGAAGGTCTTCACTTTAGTTCTAACTGTATCTACATTATTTTCATCACTAGCATTAATATAAAGATAATCACACTCTATATTCTTTACAAGTAGTTTTGCGAGAGTGGTCTTACCTGTGCCGGCTCTTCCGTACAGTAAAAGATGTGGCAAGTCTCCACTCTCTAAATAAATGGATACCTTACTTTTGAGATGTTCGTTCCCTATGTAAGTTTCCATTGTTGAAGGCCGATAGCGTTCTACCCATAACCCGTGATCTTCTTTTATAATCATATTTTTTTCCATGTCCAAATTGGTTCAGCAAATAATCCTTCTTTTACTGGTAAGATATATTCTGGTTTTCTATTAGTTTCTTCTGTTACTTTAGCAGTTCCAGCTCCTATTGAATTAGGTCTTTTTGCCATTTCATAACCAACACAACCCTTATATTCACTATCTTTAAATGTATCTAAAAAGTCGTTCATAGGATCACAAATAGGTAGCCAACCCTTTGCCTTCCTACCTTTACTCGATGCATTTACATCACTTATATTCACTAATAAATATCCACCAGTTTTAATACTTCTCCATAAATTATTCAACGTTTTCTGTAAAAACTCTGTATTCCAATCATCTATATCTTTATATCTAACCCAACTTTGTGTATCATCATAACTATAACGCTCTACATTAAAATATGGTGGTGAAGTGAATACCAAATCAAAATAATTATCATATTGTGAAAAATCAAACTCCTCAGCGGGAGAACAATGAAATTCAGACTTTCTCTCTTGTTCGAAAAATCCTAAATGTTTGTTGTAAAACTTTGATTGTTCTTCATATATTGAATGGTTCTCTTTACGTGGGTCAATACCAACATAATGTTTCCCATAATCACTCGCGTAAAATCCAGCCAGTCTATCACCCCATCCCATAGAAAAATCAAGTATGGTCTCTGCCTTAAACATATCATAAATTGATTTTGCTACATTTGGTTTGAATTGAGAACATATATACTTACGAAGTCCAATACAAGACCTTAATGTTCCCCTATCTACCTTCTCTACCTCAAGTGTGAATAATGAACCTAACAAAGTATACATAAACTTTGGATTTCCCCAAGTCCTAACTGGACCTGGAGAAATAGTTCCATCTACCGACCATCTATTATACTGTTGGAAATAATTACTAGCGTCATTTCCTCTATTTATCCTTCGTATAATTTTCTTAGTTAACGGCCATTTATATTCTGACCTTGCGTACCATTCAGATTCTTTTAAGTAATCAGGCCATTGTATTCCCTTTAACTTCATAAAATCTTTGTAAGCATCTTTTTTGGTCAACTCTTGTGTAGGTAACTCATAATCCTTCAAAATCTCTACGAGAGTTTCTTGAATATCTGGTCTATCGTAAGTTTCTTTTATGTAAGCCCATTCCTTTTTATCTATTTTAAGGTAGGGCTCCATATTTTTAAACTTATCAAAGTAATCTAAATACATTGATAACCGATTTGATTAATCTACACTTTGACTAGCAACTAAATTATAAACTGCATCATAATTATCTACTTTAAAAGATGCTCTTGCCAATCCTTTACTCGAAATTTCCATACTTGCACTTTCACATTCTTTATTAGCCTGTAAAACTTTTGCAAACAGTTCCGCGTTAAAGGACAATGGGCCAACATCACTAAAAGTATCTACCGTTACTGGTAAATTAACCCTGTTAGTATTAATAGCCGAATAATTAATAACAAATTTACAACTATCCGTATTAGCATCTGTCAAAACTGTAAAAGTTTCTGATTCAGCTAATGCATTTTTACCAGAAATAAATTTCGTTATAAACAAACTATCTATTTTTAACGACAATTCAAACTCTGGAACACTTTTCATTGATGGTACATCTGGAATAACCGATAAATCACTCAACATATAATTTACAGATGCATATGAGTCTTCAAATTTAATCGAAACCACTTTATCTTCTGATTTAACTACTGTTAAATTAATATCATCATTTAAAACACTTAGTAAACTAGCCAACTGTTTAGTATCGTAGATTCCCAACTGCACATCTTCAAACTGAAAAGTATCTAAAGTAACCTTTCCAAGTAAAGACTTATCCAAAGTTATAAACTCAGTAGTTAAAACTTCATTATTTACATTCAAAACCACCGAATTCACACTATCTCCAAGTGAATATTTACTTATAAACCTATCTAAATAAGCTTTATTCATTTTGTATCTCCTATATTACATTTATTAATTAATTGTTGATATATACATATATATATATCTATTTTATTTCCCAAAATCAAAAAAATCTTTCTAAAGTATATCTTTCATCTACGGGTAATCCATATCCCATCGCATCATAAAACATTTTAATCTTCTTTTTAAGTGCCTGATTATATAACTTATCAACATCAATATATTTTTTAATATATTGTAAAATTTCTGGAGGGTCTTCATCCCCTTTATATGCTAAAACTGCTAAGCTAAGTGGATTTTGTTTTAAATAAACCCATTTAATTTTTTCACCACTCGCTATTTTTGAATATCTTTTTTTATCATAATAATCTATCATATCATTATATGCTAAAGATGCCTTTACATGAACTGGTGTGGCCTTTGCATAATATGTTGTTATTAATTTACCACCTATTGTTCTATCCCCATGGTGGAAATTTCTCTCATCTACTTTTTTTATAAATTTACCTAATCGTTTAACTCCTGTCGGTGATGAGATTTCATCATAACTCATCGACTTCATACCCTTTTTAAACTTAAAAATTCGTTTATCTATTTGTTCTTTGGGTACATTTACTAATAAATCTTCCAATACTTCTGATAATAAAGACTTCATTCCTCTTGCAAAAGAACTTCTAACCGTATCTAATCCCTTAACGTGAGTTTTATTAACTTTTCTACCTTCCTCGTTAATAATCTTTAGTCCGTAACGTTTCTTAGTTACAAATAAACCACTCTTAGCAATAACCTCTTGTTTAATTTCAAAATAATGTTTATCTAAATTTAAAAATCTCTCTGCAAATAAATCATAACTCTTATTCAAATACGCCTGAATTTCATCTGCAATATTTAGAATATGTTGTGTCATAATAGCTTCAGCGTTAGTGTCAATTCCTTTATGTCGTGATTTAACCAACGGTGTGGCTGATGCAAAAATAGAATCTGTATCTATATAGATAACATAATCTTCATCCGTACCAAGTTCTTTATTATAATAATGATTTGTAATTTTCTTACTAAACTTAATGAGAGATTGACCTGTATAAGTTACAGCCTCTGCATTATCTAAATCATAGAAACGAAATACTGGTAAACCCAATACACCATATAGAGAATTTAACAAAATCTTCTGTAAATATTGTCGTCTATTAAAATATTGAAATTTCTCATCATTACCGTCATCGTTAAATTGTTTTGCTAATTTTCTAAATTGAACTCTATCGTCAAACCACTTACCAAGAATTGCTGGAATTAATCCTACTTTATCCATCCTATACAATATCCCATTAGAACTAATTGACACATCAGTTTTTTCAAAATACTCTTTTAATTCTGTTTCTGTCAACTTTCCTTTTTCTTTATCACCAACCATTATTGTATATGTTTTTTTATTATCTTTTTTAATAAATTCTTTAGAATCCCACCCCACAACCTTACCTATTTTAGTATCTGGTGATATATTCAATGACCTAATAACACTTGGATACATAGATGTAATATCTAAATCATAAACCCATTCATGTCTACCTTGTATTGGGTCTTGAACATACGCCCCTGCAAACTTATCTTCTCTCGCCCGTTTAGTCATTAAAGTTCTTGCATTTTTATTCTTATTTGGTACAACCACATCTATTTTTTTACAATAGACTAAAATTGCTCCTTCTAAATAACGAGAACTTGCGTAAATATCTTCATATGATACATGACCAATATGACATATACCTCGTGATATTTCAATATAATCTAATTTCTTATCTAACTCTACAACTATATGAACATCATTTAAGTTATATTTTACAAATCGTTTTCTATCATTCTCATATAACTCATTTAGAGTTCCCTCATAAGAAACCTTTTTAATTCCTATCTCATCTTCACCAACTGAATCTAACCTATAAGACGGTTTTAAACTCGGTGTAAACTTTTTATATAATCCTAAATAATCTAAACAACTAACTCCCGCTATTTCAAATCTCTGTCTATAATCTGAATATTTAACAACTCCTATTGGTGATAATAACCCTGCAAACTCTTGACCTAATAATTGAAGTACTCTATTATACAAATATGGTATATCAAAATTATCTGTATTCCAACCTGTAATAATAGTTGGACGAATCTCACAATATTTACCCAAAAAAGCATTTAACATCTCAATCTCTGATTTAAATCCAATTATGGTATTATTACCATTTTTTAATACACAGTTTTTTGATTCTATCTCAAGTTTATTCTCTGGATCTAAAACATAACAATAATATTCGTCTGTAACACTATCCCATAATGCAATAGCAGTTATTTTATTTTCTGCTTTTGCGGGAGATGGAAACCCTTCTGTAACCTCTACCTCAATATCAAAAATCATAGTTCTATGACCTACTGATGGTTCGTCTGAATCAGTATATTGGTCTACTAAAGTTCTTGTAGTTGCTATTACATCAGATTCATATAAATTTTCATCTTCTTTATCATATCTAAAAACCTTTTTTAAACGAGTTCCATCAAGTGCAGTAAATTTACCAACTTTGTCATTCAAATAGGCATATCTTTTATATGGTGTTTTTCTATAACCTAATTTATCATCCCATATATGAATCATACGACCATCAAAATATATATTTTGATACATTTATATTATAACTTTCCAATTTAACATATGTGAATATACGAATAAAAACCTATATAAGTCAAGCTTTATTTGCAAATAGTTTCCATTAATTTTTGTGAAACCACATATGGATCACAATTTGAAGATGGTCGTCTATCTTCTAAATAACCTTTACCATCCCTTTCCACCTGCCACGGAATACGGATAGATGCTCCTCTATCTGAAACACCATAACGAAATTCTTCAATAGAACAAGTTTCATGTTCTCCTGTAAGTCTTTTGTCATTATCTTGACCATACACATCAATATGTTCTTGTGGATTTTTTGATAGTTTTTCACAGGCTTCTATTATCTTATCATAACCACCATCTTCCCTCATATGTTTTGTAGAGAAATTAGTATGACAACCTGCACCATTCCAATCACCACTTACTGGTTTGGGATGTAAGGATACTGATAATCCGTGTTTCTCACAAATTCTTTCCATCAACCAACGGGCTACCCACAAATCATCACTCATATGAATAGAACCACCTGCACCAATCTGATATTCCCATTGTCCTAACATTACCTCTGCGTTAGTTCCACAAATACTAATACCAGCTTTGATACAAGCATTTAAATGTTCTCTTGAAATATTTTCACCGATATTTCTACCACAATAATAATCTCCTTGTGGATTAGGTTCTCCAACTTCAGGCCACCCTAATGGTATAGCATCTTTAAATAATGTGTATTCTTGTTCAAAACCAACCCATTCATCAATACCACCAGGTATAGTTTCTTCTAATAATCTTCTTGTATTAGATTTGTGTGGTGTGTCATCTACATTATAGACTTCACACAATACGATAGAACTATCTTCTTCTAATGGATTTGGGTAAACCCTTACTGGTTTTAATTGACAATCAGAACTACCACCATCTGCCTGTTCAGTAGAACTACCATCAAATCCCCAAATGGGATCGAATCCCCATTCAGGTACTTTTAATGGTTCTTTTACAACTTTTGTCTTATACCTAATTTGAGTTGGTGTACATCCATCTAACCATAAATATTCTAATTTATGACTCATAAATTATTTCTCCTGGAATTTCACAAACATCGTTATTACAAAATTTGTCTATTTCCGCTTCCTCACCTTCAATACCTACAAAACTCAACCTACCTAATTTTTTTAATTTTTTATTATAAGTTTTCTCATCAATTGCTTCATATGGCATTTGTTTATAAGCACCTAACTCATGTCGTGGTAATAATGATATACCTTTTAATCTATATTGAAAATAATTCAACACGTGTGGTAGTTCATCTGCTTCTGTTTCGGGGTCGAATGTTGCCGTACAACTAACTTGGTTATCTGCCCAATGTCGTTGTAAGAATGCGGCTAAACTGAATTGTTCCCATATTGATAAATCACTTGCAGTTCTTATACCTTCTCCAACATCAACTGGTACTTCTATAACAACGGTACTATCTTCTGAACCAAACGCTGGTTCTACCGTATAACCTGCCCGTTTCAACGGTTCTAATAATTCTGAATGTTTAGATGCTCTTATTCTTCGAATATAAAATCTACTTTCTGGATAGTGCATTCCAGGAGTTGCCCCTACTAATAAGGAAACTGTTCCACTTGGTTTAACACTCGTGGTCTTGATAGATTTTGGAACTGCGAACCAATCACTATATTGTTTATCCCATTCTTGTATAGTGTCGTATCCGTTTTCTAACCAAGTTCTTAATTCTTCCATTCCGTGTTTTGTAATGAATTGTGCAACACCACTTACACTACATCCAATCCGTCTATTTCTTAACATAACTCTATTGGTTTCGGGCCAATGAGTTTTACCTAATGTTACGGTTTTGGCATACAGATAAGCATATTTAAGTGTTCTTTGATAGTCCTCTAATGAATCGTGATTGTTTGGAAACGTCTCTACTAAACAACATAACTCATATGATTCAAGTGATTGTTCAAGACAAGGATTTCCACCCGCTACTCTATGGTCTTTATTATCTCCACCATTTTGCATACGAGAAAATTTTCTCATATTGTCTAACCATGCGAATCCTGGTTCGCCATTATCATTAATTCTCTTACACACATCAGTATAATCCATACCTAGTTCTGCAAAAATACTATTGTTTGAAGTCCACCCATATTGTTCTCTGTCTGGATTAACTTTATAATTTTTTAAATCCAAATACTCGTCATCATAGGGATCACCGAACACAATCTCCGCCGTTCGTCTTACATTCCCTGCTACGACACATTTACCAATTAGGTTCATTATATCCACAATTGTAGTTACGGTAATTGGATTATTTAAATTATTATTCAATACATTTCTAATACTTTCGTGAACTTCTTTTAAAGGTTCGTGGCCACTTGAAACTCCACCAAACCCTTTGATTGGTTCTCCCTCATCTCTAACTTTCGTATAATCAAATGTAACAGGGGCCGTTCCATGAAAAAATGACTCTAACAACAATCTCAAACTTTCAACCCATCCCTCTCGTGTATCGGGAATCTCATAAACTTCTTCTTGTCTGTCGTTGTTAGGGCCCTTTATATGTACATGACCAGCCCCCTTTGTATCAAAACCAACTCCAACACCTAACATTGATGCATCCATTAAAAAACAAAATGGTTTCGAGTAATCGTCTTTTATTGTAGAAGTAGAAACAAAGGCACAATTATTTAATGCCGCATATAACTTCTTTTCTTCGGTGATTGGAGTTCCCATCGCCCACAAACCACGCCCTGGTGGTAAAAATTTCATATTGAAAATTCTCTCATACATTTCTTGAGCTGATGCTTGAGCTTGCCAAGCATTCCAACCAAGTTGATGTTGATCAATCCAATTTTTTTGCATCGAGTAAGTACCTTCTACAACCCTACGAACTGTTTCCCACCAACGTTCATTTTTACCATCTTCTTTGATACGAGAATAGGTTCTCATATACACCAATTCACCTAAACCATTAAAACCAAATGGTGGTTTTTTTCTCTTGTACTTATTTATAAAATTTTCCGATAACTTAAATTCCACTCGTAACTTCCCTTCTAAAAACTATTTATATTTATTTGCCCAATATTTCTTTATCTTCTTATTAAGAATTATATCTCTATTCCTATAATAATATTTCCGTTGTCGTGCCCTGCGAGCTTCAATTTGCTCTTTTTTAGTAAAATATTTTTGAGGTCTAGCCATACCAAATCCTTAATAAAAGTAGAGAGAAAATCTTTTTTATTTTCAATTTACTTTCCCAACCATAAATAAATATTATATATATTCGGTTCTATCCCGAATATTTTAAAATTAACCAAAATCAGTAAAGTTTTTGTCAGAAGTTTTTTCTTCTCCCGCTTCTTCACTACTCTTATAATCTTTATATTTATTTCTCAATGTTTGTTTCAAAAAATCTTCTGAATTTACCATCTTTTTTGATGCCTCTTGTCCACTTAATGATGATGGTCTATGTACATCTATCTTACCAATGTTAGTATTCATAGTTGCTGGGTAAGTAATTCCATCCACTCCAAACCTATTTTTAATCACGTGGAATCTTGCCGTATTTCCAACCTTATCCTCAATCTTTCTACTAACACTAACTACAAAATCTGAAGTCATAACTTTACTATACGCCTCTGCAACTTTACTGGCATCAATCACATCTTCTTCAAGTGCTGAACGATTAGCTTGTGAAGCTGTCCATATTGGTATATCCATCTCTCCCGCTAATCCTCGTAGGTCTTCATAAATGTTTCCTAATTGGTGTCTTAACTCTTTACCACCACTAATATCTCTCATAATATCTGCATAATCTACTATAACGATATCTGGTTTAAATCCACTTAACTCTACTTGTTTTAAATGTGCATTTAATGTCTGTACTGATGCTGACCGTGTTGGAAAATATTTTATTAATAATTTTCCCTTTACTTTTTCTAATGCCTTCTTAACAGTTTCTTGTTGAAACTTAATTTCTCCTGTGGGTATTCCTGAAAATATAGTATCATATCTTAATCCAACATAAGATTGGTTTAATTCTAATGTGTAATGTATTGCGGTATTACCTCTTTTTATAGTCTCTGATACCAATCTCTGTAAACACCAAGTTTTACCAATACCAGCTGGTGCTACAATAACTCCTAACTCACCTTTTCCTAAACCCCCATCCATCACTTCATCTATAATATCCCAACCTGTAGCAACAGTATCTCGTGTTGAATGTGTTAATCTTTCTTCCAATCCCTCTATATAATCATGTCCTAAATCTTTTGTAGTTCCTGCCTTCATTGCCGCATCAATTGTAGTTTTTATACCATCATAATCGTGACGTTCTAATAAATCTACAGATTGCATTATTGCAGTTTTTAATGTTTGATTTTTACAAAACTCTATGGACTTTTCTTCTACAAAATTTAAATCAGTTGCCTCTCTAAGTTGAAATACCTCTCTTAAATTATCCACTACTGATTTCTTTAAAACTTCTGAACTAAGTTCATCTATTTGTATTTTTATTGCTTCTAATGTTGGTTCTACTTTATACTTCTCATAATACTTCTTTATACAATTTACCAACCATTTATCTGCATCGGAATCAAAATAATCTGGTTCCAATATATCATTAATTGTTTGCAAAAATCTACGATTGAATAATAATAATACTATTATTTTCTTTTGAAATGAATGTCCGAAATGTGTTAATGTTTCTGCCATATTAAAAAAAGTCGTGTTCTACTAAGTTTGCTGGATTGATTGCCTTCTTTACTCGTGCTTCGGCAATTTCAAAATAATCTTTTTCTCTCTCTATCCCCAAGTATTTTCTATCTAAAGTCACACAAGATATTGGTGTGGTGCCACTACCCATAAACGGGTCTAACACTACATCATCTTTTCTACTCCCAAGTGTTACTAAATAACTGAATAGTTGGAGTGGTTTTACCGTTGGGTGGTTGTTTTTAGTTGGTTGTGTAGTGAATTTCTTATCTACACCTTTCATATCTTTACTTGATTCTGGACTTTGACCATTATATATCTTTTGTTGTTTTTCAAAATCATCCAATCCCATATTTTTTTCTGACTTACTCGCCTTGGGAACAACTAAAAATGGAAATGTCCGTTGAACTTCTGGATTTAATTTTACCAATCTACTTTTCCACCACTCATCTAAACTATAATATCTACTAAAATCTCCCTCATCTCCTTTACCTGGATTCTCTCCAGTTCCTTCTTCATCATATGCCCAACCACCACTAAACATCTCATTTGTGTTTTGATATGCTCGGCCACCAGTTGATTTAGTTTTCTTACCTGTATCTAATACTTTATCACTTACTAATAGGTTAGCGGCAAATCTACCAAGTGGTGATGCATCTGCTGTATCATTATCTTCACTCTTAAATCCACTTGTCTTAAATACCGTATTTTCTTCTCGTGGTTTTCTCTTTGTGGTTTTTCTTGATGCTTGTATTCCTCTTGATAATCCTTCTCTATTTGGTTTTTCCCATCCACCTTCATACATCTTACCTTCACCTTTTTCATATTTCCCATCAAAGTTCATCATAGCAGCAACATTATCTTTATCAAACTGTTCTTTATCTCTCATACCTGCAAATGGTATTCTACAATCATCTAACCAAGTTACTCCCTTTTGATTATCAAGTGCTTGGTCTAAATAACCTTTTTGTTCTAATGGTTTCATTGCCACAATCACCACTTCTACTGCTGGTTTTGGTTGATAACCTGCATATGAACCATCAAGCTCTTTTGCTTTGTCTGATGATGGTTCTGTAATATCATATTCATGTTCACCAGCTTTAAATGGTTCAGACCTATTATTACCATCTGTGTAGGCGAAACTGGCGTCATTTTTCCTTGTATATTTTTTTGTTTCAATAACCTCTCGTTCAGCACCCAATCTCTTATCAACTGCTTTTCCAATATTCATAGCCTTTGGAAATCCTGTAGCATATGTCCAATATATTGGTGTGAAACTCACATTAAATCCAACTTCCTCTAACATCTGTGCCATTCTGTATTGAACATCACTTCTTGGTGCACTCATTACAAATGCTAATGAACCTGGTTTCAATACTCTTAAACATTCCTCGAAAATCTTTCGTGGTGGAAGTGTCTGATCCCAATCTTTACCCATAAATCCGTATCCGTATGGTGGGTCTGTGCAAAGTAAATCTACTGAATTATCATCGTAATCTTTTAAAACTTCTAAACTATTTCCGTTGATTAGTTTACTATCCATTATTGCCCTTTCTGAATACAAATACTGGTTCAGTTTTTATTCCTTTACCAGCCACACTTGATAATATCAAATCTACAGTAGGTTCTTTTATAAACCCAATCTCACTTGATATATTTACTGTTTCTTTCTCTATGAATTTATATTTTGGTGTATTTGCAATGTTAATTAACATATAACCATTTTTCTTCAATCCGTAATAACAATTTTTTATGGTCTTTTTTAAAAAACCATTAACCCACTCGTTCTCGGATGGGAATTTTTTAAAACTTTGTGTTGATTCATCCGAATATTTTTCGGTATCGAAATAAGGTGGAGAAGTGAAACATAAATCGATTGATTCTTTTTCTGGAATAAAGTCTTCACTTCCTTGTTTATATATATCTATTTGTTTTCCCAAATATGAAAATTCTTTTTTCATTTTTAACAACCCGTCATATGTTTTTGTTGATGGTTCTGTACCGATATAATGTTTAGTGTTTTTTGATGCTAAAAATCCAATCAATCGTCCACCCCAACCACAACTCATATCTCGTATCACTCCATCACCACCAAACTTCTCATAAATAACTTTTGCTGCACTTGGTCTAAAATTACTCACTGCTTGAGAACCTTGATATAATTTTAAACTCTGTCTAAAACGATTTTCTGTAAATTTATTATTACCGTGTTTTTCTTCATACTTCCAAGTTTTTCTAATTATTGTTTTGAGTAAATCATCATCATTGAAATATCCAATAGGTGGCATTTTAGAATTTCCACATTGAACATCTACCCAATGAGGAAAATAATTCCAAGCCAATCTCAAACCATGCATAGTTTGTTGTATTTGATTATCAATAAAAATACTATCCGAATCAAATTTTCTCAATGAATTTATATGTGAATTTTTTTCTTCTTCTCGTACAGTATAATGTGGAAATCCCTTTTCTCTATAGTATTTGAAAATCCATTCAATACCGTCCTCTATATCAATAGAATTTATATCATTTGTAACTCTGTGATAATTTAATTCTAAATCATCTATGTCTACAAAATTCTGTAATACTTCATAATTTACACGCATTATTATATTTTTTCTTCACCATACAATCCGTTTCTCAAAGTTTCTTCAATTTCTTGGTGTCTTTTCTTTTTATACCGTTCTCTGGCCAATTTTTGCAGTTTTTCCCTATTACGCTCATAATGTTCCATTTGCCAGCGCTTCTGTGCGTCGTGTTGTTCCGTTGAAGTAAAGTATTTACGCTTTCTTCCCATGACTCATCCTTGCGTATCTGTTCAATTGTGTGAAATTTTGTGCTAACCATCCTTGTAAATTTGGTAAAGATGTAAACAACTTATCTGCATAAAACATCGTCTCAAATTTATATTTCACCAATTCTGTAATTGGTTTTTCTATTCCTGATAATATTTTCATTCTAGCATTTCCAGAAATATCTACATTTTTTAACTGCATTAATTTATCATTGAGTTCTAATTGTTCCTTACAAACAACAACACTCTCATATAACTTTAATTCATCTTTATGTTTTTCAGAATATTCAACTATGTCTTTTAATGAAACATAATTGTCTTTATCTACTATAGCTGGAAATCTCTTTTTGATTGTAATTAATCCTGCACCTTTAACTCCAGGTATATTATCTGATTTATCACCTTCTAATATTCGGTATGTTAAAAAATTCTTAGATGGTATTCCATATTCTTCCATCAAAGTTTCTCTATCATACGTTTTCTTTTTAGTGGGTGAATATACTTTAATTCTATGATTTACAAGTTGTAAAAAATCCTTGTCGGTTGATAAAATAGTAATCTTACTTTTATCAAAAACTTGTTTAGATAAATAACCAATAGTGTCATCTGCCTCAATATTATCGATTGATAGTGTTGAAACTGGTAATAATTCTAAGTATTCTACAATTCGTTGAAGTTGCACAAGCATATTTTGTCGTTCTTCGTCTGGTGTATTAAAATCATACGAGCGAACAAGTTTCTTTTTAACTTTACGTCCTGCCTTATACTCTGGAAATAACTTACGACGGCGGGTGCTCCCACCCTTACCATCAAATACTATAATGGCTCGGGTGGGATTAAATAGATGAATCGCGTAACCTATACTTTTTAGAAAACCAACTATTCCCCCAATGTGAGCTCCGTCATCATTGAGAGTTGGCATAACGCTGAATACTCTTATAAAGGTATTCAGACCATCTATAATAAGTACTTTATCATTGAAGTGACCATCATCTAGTTTACCGCCTTTTTTCTTAATTTCTTCAAGTATGCTGAAATATCGATTATTCATCTCCCTCTACTTCTTCTTTCACGAGTTCAGATTCATCCATATCTTTTATATCATACTTAAGAATTACTTTATCACAAATTCTATCATAAACCTCATCCTTCAAAGAGTTTTCTTCTAATATTTTAAGAAAATCTTTAGATTGAAATTTATATTCTTCACCTGCAACATCGGTATATGTATACCAAGCTCCTGCAGACTTTACCAACTTATGTTTTTTCATTACTTCTAACCAAGAACCCACATCATCAATTCCACTTTCAAAATATAGTGGAAATTCGGCGTGTCTTAAAGGTGGCCCAAGTCTATTCTTAACAACTTGTGCCAGTATTGTCATTCCCAATACATTTTTCTTGGTGTCTGTTATTCTACCTTTATTCTTTAATCGAATTCGAGTAGAAGCGTGAAAAGGAAGAGCTTTCCCACCTGAAGTTGTCCAAGGATCTCCGAACATTACTCCAAGTTTCGCTCGTAGTTGATTTGTAAAGACAAGTGCTATTCTTTGACGACCAATCATCTGGGTAATCTTTCTCATAGCTTTTGATATAATAATCGCTTTGGAAGTTGCCCAACCGTCTTTCTCGAAATCTGCGTCTATCTCTACTTGTGTGGAAGCAGCAGCCAAACTATCAACTAATATTGTAACCAGTCTATCCTTTTCAGCCTCTCTCACCTTAAGAACAATCTCCTCGATTGCCTGGAAAATTTCTTCTACAGTTTGTAATTGTAAGTAAAGTAACTGTGATGTATCTATTCCTAATACTTTCAAAAACTCCTCACTAACGGCATTCTCTGTATCTATATAAACAGCGACTCCGCCTTTCTTTTGGGTTTCTGCAAGTATGTGTGCTCCGATTAAAGATTTACCACTTGATTCTAAACCATTAATTTCAGTAATACGGCCTACCGCAATACCACCATTTGGTTTATTAGCAATTGCCAAGTCCAACATAGTCGAACCTGTTGATATAAATTCTTTAATATCTGTGGGTGTTGTATCAGACCCGTCCAAGAAATATGCTACTTTCATATCCTTGAATTGTTTGTTTAAACTATCGGCTAATACATTTGCCAATTCGTCTCTAACTGACATATTTTCTCCAATCAGTTTTACTTATCAAAAAGTTCGTTAAAGGCCTCTGAAACATTCTCTACACTCTTAGCAGATTCTACAGACTGTGCCGTAGTTACTGACTTTGTAGTGTTTTCTGCTGGATCATCTTCTCGTCCTTCTAACCAATTATTCAGAATTTCCGTAAGTTCATCATAAGTCTTTTCCTGATAAATTTCAGTAATATCCTTCTGGGTATCTGCTACCTTTTCAAGAATATTCTTATCTTCACTTATTGGTGTCTGTATTGGTTTAACGCGGATTGCGGTAGATGGGAATGATGCTCCTGTTTCTTCTGCAGTCTTAAATTCAACTGTAATATCACGACCACTTACTGGGTCTGTAATATCACCGTAATCTGGGTCTGAGATGACAGAGAGTATTTCTTGATAAACTGTTTTACCGAAGCCCCAAAACTTTGTACCTTGTGATTCTTCACCACGAACAATCACTGGTGCAAAAGTTCTCATTTTTGCTTCGAGTTTTTTACCAAGTCGATAATCATCACGATTACCTGATGCCTTTAATTTCTGTGCGAACTCCTCAACGGGGTCGGGACGACCAAAACTAATTGGGGATAAATGGGATTTGCCTCCTAGATCATAATGGAAAAACAATTCAATGAACGGATTATCCTTATTGAATTTATAAGGTACTAATCTAATTTGTTGTGTTCCTGGTTGTGGTTTCCAAAGATTTGAAGTTCTTTGTGTTGATGTTTGTAACTGATTTAAACGTCGCTTGACTTTATCTAAGTCCATTTGTTAATCTCCTATATGTATGTTTTATTTATTATTTTGTATTTATCAATGGTAATTCGTAATAACGAAGTAACCATATTCACATATAAATATCATATATATTACTTAAATACATTTATTTTTTTACTATTTTCAATGATTTTTAAAGCATATTTTAAACTGAATCGGCCTGCCTTAGGCGTACCATTAACCTTACCATCCGACTCTCCTAATGGTTTCATCCATAAGAAACCATCACAATTTTTAATTTTTGTATCCAATGTGGGATACTCACCTATTGCTATATTTGTTGGATTGTATATATTTCCAGTATATCCTAACCCATTTCTTGATGTATCTATAACAAAATTCTTACCAATGTATTTACTTATCTCCGTACCATATTCTACACACGAATCAGTATCTACGAAGTTACAACAATTCAATATAAATCCCTCATATGGTATTTTTTTAAACCTTTTTAGTAACGAACATACTTCACTTACTTTCAACCAGTTTGGATGTCCACTATCTATATAAATTTTAGCATTTGTGTTAGTCAATAATTTAAGTGAAGTTTGCATCAACTTTATTCGTTGTTGTGATTTCTTTTTAGTTAATTTAACACCATCACATAAAGCATCTGGTTCGTATATTATTATTGGTGAATGATTACCAATCCCTTCAATAACCTCATTTATAAATTTTAAATAAGACTCTTCATCTTCTTCTCCACCCATAGAATGTCTTCCACTAATATCTCTATTCGGAATAGAATATATTACAAATACAACTGTTTTATTTTTTGCTCTTTTTAACAACCGTTGAATTCTTGAAGGCACACGTTTCAATTTATGGTATCTATCTCTACCCAACCAAATTGCCATCGGTTGAGCATAGATTTTTCCCAAATCTTCGTGTTCCTTAACTAAGTTCTGATGTTGTATGTAATCAGGATAAAATAAATCCGTCAAAATTCCTATAACCTATTCTGTTGTTCCCCACTCTGTAATATTCACTATCTTATAAATTTTTGTTTTTATTCTCACTAAACCCTTTTCATTATTTAATAAAATTGAATTTCTATAATTCTCCCAAGGTACAATATACGTTTTATCTAAAACCCCATTATTTAATTCTCGTATAATATCATTCAATGCATTGATTGTATAAAGTGTATTGGTTTGTTTTTTTCTATGTAGAGAAATTGTATCTGGAATACCTTCCATAAAATCATCATCATATTCTACATTATACGTACATACTAATTGATTTTTATCCTCTTCGTTCTGAAATACATATATTTTATCATACATTATAGTATTGCACGAAATAATAATATCAATTATTTCATTTAAATCGTTTATATTAGTAAATGTACATAGTAATTGTGTTCTCATTATATTTTATTCCACTCCCTAAACATCATCAAAAACTCCTTTCCTATCTGTATACCACTTACGATATTTTGTAGGAGTTCCAACGGTGATTGGGTCATTACCAGTCGCTAGTGAGGCAAGTTTTTCAAGTTTACCTCTTTCTGTGACACTCCAATCCAAATCCTTAGCAACTCTACTCATTACAAATATTTCTTTAATCTTTGCACCATATATCAAAATTTCGTTCCACCAAACAGAACCTTTCTTGCCTGGTGTTGAAAGATTTTTCTTTACTAACTTTTTATGTTTTTTCAACAACTTATTTGTCAAGTCAATATAGTCAGCAATTACTTCAGATGCTCTTTTATTTAATATTTCTTTAACTTCCTTTTCATATTCTTTGATATTATCTGCACCACCACCAAATTTTTCCTGCATTTTATCTTTTGTTTCCCATTCAAAATCTCTCCACGCTTCACGGTCAGGTATCTTCTTTCTTTTAGCGGCTGATTTTACCAGCATAGGATCATCAAAAACTATTGTTGAAGATATCCATCTACGACCAGTTTTATCGGGTTCACTTTGCATATCCATATATTTTCTTGCCAATAAAGTTCCTTCTAACCAAAATATAACTCCACCTTCGGTTTGGATACCTTTTCCTTTAGCCAATTGAGAATCTTTACCGGCGCGAGTAAAAGTTGACATAGATTTTTTACTACCAAGTAAACTTTTTACATTATCTAAATGATGGAGAGTTGTTACATGAAAAGAAGTTATTGGTATTTTACCAATTATTCTTTCCATTGACTTTGGATAAATGGGAATAGTTTTTTGATTAAGAACCCAATCTAATGTTTTTCTCGTATGGGCAGGATACCACTTATCATCAATCCAATCTTCCATTAGTAAGTCTTTTAGTTTGATCATTATTTAGGTTTCCTCTGGATAGCCTTTCGTTCACTAACACTCTTTTTAATACATTCTATCATATCATCACCAATACCACCAGCTATCTTTTTAGAATCACCAGCACTTCTCCAAGTATCCTCTCCAAGTTCATGAACATCATTTCCATCTTTCCCCCTTAAATTAACAGCGTTAGAATCAGCATCTATTTGTATATTCTTTTCTAAATGCTCTTGTAATTTTTCTCTCCACTCCGTATCTGGTTTAGGATCTGGCTCTTCATCTATACCAGCTTGGTCTGCAAGACATTTTCTAAAATCTTCTGGTTTACAATTTATACCACCAATTTGAATATTTTTCTTACCATCTAAATTATCTATATATTTATCCCAATGCATTCCTGCCATCCAAGATTTTACATAACCTCTAACATGGGGGCCATTTTCAGGTTCCCCTGTAATCTCATTAACTGGTGCGGGGCCATTTTCTTTCCAATATTCTTCATCTGAGTCTTTTGCTCCACTAACAACTTCTTCGTGTGCGTTTGCCATCGCCCTCTTATAATTTTCATTTAATTTACCAGCTTCTTTTAAATTATCGTTTTCTTTAATCTCTTTAAGTTCATCGGGTGTATAAACTGGGACCATGTTACCATCATCATCTTCAATTTCACTTTCTTTTGATATCTGTTCATATGCTTGTTCTTCAGTTTTTGGTGGAGATAACTCATTAAATCTATCATTTACCTGATTATACATTTGCCCCATTTTATTAATAAATTTACCGTGTGGTTTCCAACTTCCATTTCCACTTTTATTAAGTTCCATAATTGCAACTAATGCTTGTTCATCAGACCATTTATCTTCCTTGGGAGTATCAGGATAAAGTTCTTCTAACTTAGCCTGTGTTTTTTTATGTTTCTTTGCGGCTTCAAAATATGCAGGTTCGTTTTGATATGCCTTTTGTGCTGGTAATCTTTTTGCCACAACCCCAAGTCCTCCAGAATCTGATCCCTCTCCTGATGAATCTCCTTGGGTTGTAGTTATTGGTGTTTTTGATGCATTTCCGTCTTTATCATTTCCCAACATAACATTTTTTGATGCATTTACAGACATTTTTGTTGCAGTTTCTTGTGCATCATTTACTTTCTTAGCAACTTTCTCTACATCCATATTTGGATAATCCCCACTATCAGCTATCTCTCCCATAGCAGCTATTACAGTAGGTATTCTTGTTTCTGCTGTAGAATTATTATGTGGGTCTTTCATAGACTTACTTTTCTTGTTAGAAGTATTTAAAAATCTTAAATTTCCATCTTTATCATAATAAACCGTTCCCGTATCGTGATCTTCAAGTCCATGTTCAAAATTTTCTAATTGTTCTTTATAATGAGTTTCACACTTCTTCTTTGCCTTTTTAGTTTCTTTAAATTCACAAGCCTTTAATTTTTTCTCCAATAAACCTTTAACCATTTCTTGATTTGCCTTAGACATAATCATTGACTTTGGTTTAGGGTGTTCAGGATTATCACTTAATCCACCATAATCAGGATCATTCTGTAAATCTTCCATAGTTGAACGACCACCATCAAATCCAACTCTTAACCATTCTCTCTGTGATTCCTCGTCTTTTTTAGACTTAAAATGTTGGTCTTTTACTTTAGTACCCTGATGTTTTTCCATTTGTCCATCAACCCAAGTTTCTCTACGGGCCAGCTCATTTACAACCTTTTCTCGTTGTTTTTCATCATCATCATTATAAGGAACTATACCAAGTTCTTGTGCATAAGCAATTCTTTTTTTCTTCTGATTTCCTTGATTGTATCTTTCTTTATGTTCTGGTTTTGGTGTTGGTTTTGAAGGTGTTACTCCTAAAGGTGTAGGTTCACCATTTGCAAATCCATTAGTAGCCTCCGAATAATTCATTTCACCATAACTTGCTGCTCCACCTCCTGGCCCATAGTTTCCACCTAATATTTCTTGATGTTCATTTTCTACTATTTCATCAAGAACTTTACCTTCTTCTTGTGGAGTTTCTGCATCATTAAGTTTTTTATCAATTTTAAGTGCATCTATTCTATCTCTTTCAGCCTGTTGAGTCTTTGTAAGTTTTTTAGGTTTAGGTTTTTTAGCACTTGGTTTTTCAGGTTCTCCTGTATCTGGATCACCTATATAATATTGTCCACCTCGGGGTCCAGTTTGAACTTCTGCTCCTGGTGGTGCACTTTTTCCTTTCAAATAAACCTTACCTTTTGCTTCCGATAAATTATATAACAATTCAGTTATAACTTCTTCATCCCAATTAAAGTCATTCAAAATTTCTCTTAATTGGTATTGATGTTCGGCACTCTTAGGATTAGGCGTTCTTTTAGAACCAACTTTATCTTTCCAAAGTTCAAATATCTTATTTAAATCTCTAATCATTTCTTCTTATCACCAGATTTGGTTTCTAATCCCATCTCTTTAGTAAA